>MDTC01021376.1_pt1 | contig 22160 bp, 16 predicted proteins | sample 811181 | NCBI WGS metagenome assembly MDTC01 (sample SAMN05326644, study PRJNA326480) | marine metagenome | isolation source: seawater | place: Pacific Ocean: North | collected 2011 | reverse complement strand
TTTGATGCACACGGCACGTTCATTGAATCGGCCAATTCCGCTTCAGCGAATGTATTGACCACTTCCGTTGACATTTCTTGCGTGGCAGCGAACAGCGCCGACGTGCAGGTGCGCTTCTCCTATTTGCAGGCGCCCGAGGTGGGCGATGGGTACAGCCACTATTACTGGGGCATTGACGATGTGACCATCTCAGAGAACCCCGTAGCCAATGACCTCTCAGCGGTTCAACTGACCAACGGTGACGTTTTCAATGTATTCGAATACCGCGTCACGCCCCTTGAGCAGGCCATTCCGGAAGCGGATGGTGGTTTGTTGGCGGGGGTCTTGTACCGCAACAACGGTAACGCGAACCAAGACGAGACCACGGTTACTGTTGAAGTTCTCGATGAAGGCGGAAACATTTTGAGCACAACCGTAGCAGAGCTTGGAACGGTGAACAGCTTCGCTAATGCAGTGAACTGCCCAGCGAATACACAGGATACCATTTACGTTGCGACGGGCTGGACTCCAACGGAAACAGGTAACTACGTGCTGCAAGCCACCATTGCCTCTGCCAATGAAGACGAAAACCCCGATGACAACGTCAGGAGTAAGGTCATTGTCTATTCTGACGATGAGTACGGTCACGACGATGAAGGCGCTCTGGATGTTGAATTCAGGCCAACTGACTCGGACATTGCAGGTCTATTCAACCCTGCTGGCTATGGCAACTTCTTCCACATGCACAACGCAGGGTCCACGGCGTATGGCATCACCGTGCGCTTCGGTCCGAACTGTGGCGGTGGTGATCTGGAATTTGAAACCCGCTTGTATACATACGACGGAGCAGTAGGTTTGACTGATTCTCCTTTTGAGGCCACATACTGGTCTTATGATGACGCTTGGACACCTGGCAGTGCGGAGACCAGCGATTATGTCTACCTGCCATTCGAGGATCCCATCGAAATGACGAATGAAGGCTTCTACTTCACTGGATTGATCAATGAATTTGAAAGTGAAGCTGAGTTGACCGTTTTAGGAAATGCCAACTCGGACACAGACAACTCCACGGGAGACTATGGTTTAACTGGAGCAGGTGACTTCGTCTGGTTCACGTCACAGACTGCGACCCCTGCGATTCGCTTGATCTTGTCCGAGCGCGTGGGCATCGATGAGATTGCCAATCACAATGGCATTGACTTGCGCCAGAACGTTCCCAACCCAGCGAATGGAACCACCATTGTCCGCTTTGAAATGTTGCAGTCCCGCAACGTGACTGTGGAGATGCGCGACCTCCAAGGCCGCCTCATCCAATCCGTTCAGCGCGGTCAGCTTCCAGCCGGCATGCACCAAGTGGAATTGAACGTTGCAGACCTTCAGAGTGGTATTTACACATACACGCTCATTGCAGACGGTCTCCGCTTGACCAAGAAGATGATGGTCAAGTAATCGAATCAAAATTTCAACCTTGAGGAAAGGGCGGTTTTCGGACCGCCCTTTTCTTTTTCAGCAGGGTTCAGAAGTACCTTCGCACCATGTCGTTGAAGTCTGTGATTGGCTATTGGCTTGCGGTGCTAACCGCAAAAAGGGAAACGCGAAAAGCGGCTTCCGGAACAAGGCATCAGCAGCGCGTTTTTGAGTACTTGGTGTCGCGGGGTGCATCCACACAATTTGGAAGGGACCACGGCATGCGTGCAGGCATGAGCCATGCAGAATTTTGTGCCGCTGTTCCGGTGCGGGATTATGAGAAACTAAGGCCGTGGGTGGATCGCGCGGTGAAAGGGGAATCCAGCGTTTTGTGGCCGGGCGACCCGCTTTATTTTTGCAAAACCAGCGGAACGACCAGCGGTGCCAAGTTCATTCCGATTACGAGGGATAGCATGCCGAATCACCTCAATTCTGCTCGGAATGCCTTGCTCCATTTTATCGCCAACTCGGGCCGCCCTCAATTTCTGGACGGCAAGATGATTTTCCTCCAAGGTTCTCCAGAGCTTCAACAAACTACAGGCGGGACGCCCATGGGCCGCTTAAGTGGAATCGTTGCCCACCACGTTCCCAACTATCTGCAGGCCAATCGACTTCCTTCCTTTGAAACCAACTGTATTGAGCCTTGGGAGGCGAAAATTGATGCCATCGTTGAGGAGACGAAGGGCGAGGACCTGCGGTTGATCAGTGGTATTCCGTCTTGGGTACAGAACTACTTCGAAAGGCTGCTTGAAGTCACGGGCGCGGCGAACGTCATGGAGGTGTTCCCTAACCTAGAGTTGTTCGTTTACGGTGGAGTGGCGTTTGAGCCGTACCGGGAGCGTTTCCGCAACCTGATTGGCAGGGATGTCCCCACGGTGGAGTTATTTCCGGCGTCAGAGGGCTTCTTCGCATACCAAGATGAGCTGTGGTCAACAGGGCTTCGCCTCAATGTTGACGAGGGAATCTTTTTCGAATTCATCCCAGCGTCCGAGTACTTTGAGGACAACCCCACCCGGTTAACCTTAGGGCAGGTTGAATTGGGCGTGCAGTACGCCCTCGTCGTAACAAGCAGCGCAGGACTGTGGGCTTATGACGTTGGCGATACGGTCAAATTCACATCGGTCGATCCTTATCGCCTCGTGGTTACGGGACGCATAAAACATTTCACAAGTGCCTTCGGCGAGCACGTCATTGCGGAGGAAGTAGAGGGTGCCTTGCGGGACGCCTTAGCGGAGCACGGCGCTGCAGTAGCGGAATTCCACGTCGCACCTGAGGTGAATCCCGATGCGGGCTTGCCCTACCACGAGTGGTTCGTTGAATTCACGGAAACTCCGGAAGACACAAAGGCCTTTGCCGCAACGGTTAATGCCGGAGTGGTCGAACGGAACACGTATTACAAAGATTTGATCACGGGCGGCATCCTTCGTCCAGCGGAGTTGACACAGGTCAAGCGCGGGACGTTCAATGGCGCGATGGCTTCGTTGGGTAAATTGGGCGGACAAAACAAACCGCCGCGGCTCGCCAATGGACGTGATTTCGCCGCAGCACTCGAAAAATCGAACAACACGTGAAGATATTGGCACTCATCGGAGGTAGCGGCTCGGGCAAGTCGACAATCTTGAACGGATTGCGGAAGCACTTTGGCGAACGTGCAGCCGTGCTTTCGCTGGACAACTACTACCGCCCCAAATCCGAGTTGCCGGTCGATGAGCACGGTGAGACCAACTTCGATTTGCCCCAGGTCATCAATGATGTCGACCTCGTGCGCGACATTGACACGTTGCGCGCTGGCCGTCCCATTGCGCTGGATACGTATACGTACAACAGGGACGTCATGCAATCCGAAAAAATCATCATCGCACCTGCAGAATGGCTGGTTGTCGAAGGGCTGTTCGCCATGGCATACCCGGCCATGGAAGAACGCATCGACTTGCTCGGTTATATCGATGCCCCGGCTGAGGTTCGGCTTCAGCGGCGTATTGAACGTGATGGGATGGAGCGGGGTTATACTGAAGACGAAGTGCGCTACCAGTGGCGGAACCACGTGCGTCCAGCGGACATCGCCCACATCGAACCGTGGAAGGACAAAGCAAACGTGGTAGTTGACAACACGGACCACTGGCAAGCGGGTCTAGAAGCGCTCATCGCCAAAATGGAAGACGAATAAACGATTCGAAATGAAAAAGGCATTTACCCTCCCAACGTGCAAGACGTGCACGCGCATTTTTGACGATCTCCAACCCGAGCAACACGGATGCGTCGTGGTGGACATCAAAGCAGAAGGCATTGCGGCAGAAGACCTCGATAAAATGAAAGAGCTGGAGGGCTCTTATGAGGCCCTCTTCTCGCGCCGCGCCATGAAATTTCGGTCCATGGGGCTGGCGGACAAAAACTTAACAGAGGCGGATTACCGAAACTTGATTCTCGAGGAATACACGTTTCTCAAGCGCCCGGTTTTCCTGTTTGACGACCAGGTGTGTGCCGGATCAGCCAAAGCTTGCGTCGAAGCGGCGCGCGCGGCCATGAAGGGATAGCGATGCAGCGACTCCTCGCTCATCTGGCCTTACTGGTCGTGGCGGTCATTTACGGATGCAACTACTTGGTAGCCAAGGGTCTGATGCCTGATATGGTAGGTCCTAGTGGGTTCATTGTATTGCGCGTCATCGGAGGTGGTGGGTTGTTTTGGTTGGTGCGCACGGCAATGCGCGCACGCGGCACGTGGGAGTCCATTGAGCGCAGTGACCTGTGGCGGTTGTTGGCCTGCGGTGCCACCGGTGTGGCCGCCAATCAGTTATTGTTTTTCAATGGCCTTAATGCGACCAGCCCGGTCAACGCCTCCATCATCATGACCATCAACCCGGTTTTGGTGTTGGTTATTTCAGCAGTGCTTCTGGGCACGACCATCACCGCTCGTAAATTACTTGGCATTTTTATCGGAGGTGGTGGGGCCGTGGCTTTGCTCGTTATGGGCGCTCAACAGGATAGCCTCCACACTTCTTGGCAGGGCGACCTCATGATTTTACTAAACGCGGCCAGCTACGGATGCTATCTGGTATTGGTGAAGCCGCTCATGGCGAAGTACAAGCCGCTCACGGTTATTGCCTGGGTGTTCGCTTTTGGCGCTTTGTTTGTGCTGCCCATAGGTTGGCAACAGGCGGCGGCGATTGATTGGTCGAGCTTTGAACTTTCCCATTTGCAAGGCGTTGCGTACGTGGTCGTCGGTACCACTTTCATGGCGTACTTATTAAATATTTTCGCACTGCGTCACGTCCAGCCTACGGTGGTGAGCATCTATATCTATCTTCAGCCGTTGCTTGCAACCGGGCTGTCTTGGTGGGTTAGTCAGCGGGGTGGGGCGGATTACACGGCGGATTTGAGTGGCTGGACCGTGGTGTGTGCGGTGGCGATTTTTACGGGCGTAGCATTGGTCAGCCTGCCTTTGCAGGCCCGTGGGTGATGCGGTTCGAATTCGGCCGAAGAGTTTGTACTTTCACTCCATGCCAATTGCCAAACCCTTCAACCTCACGGCGTGGATCGAAGAAAACCGCGACCTGCTCAAGCCCCCAGTGGGCAACAAAAACCTCTACGTGGAAAGCGGTGACTACATCGTCATGATCGTGGCCGGTCCCAACGCCCGCAAGGACTACCACTACAACGAGACGGAGGAGTTGTTTTACCAATTGGAAGGTCACATCACCGTGCGCATCCAGGAGGACGGTCAGCCCGTGGACATGAAGCTCGGTCCGGGCGACATGTACCTGCACCCAGCCAAGATCCCGCACAGCCCAATGCGAGAGGAGGGTTCGTTGGGTTTGGTCATTGAGTGCAAACGCTCTGGGACAGATGCCAAAGACGGCCTGCTGTGGTTTTGTGACCGGTGCAACCACCCGCTGCACGAAACGTATTTCAAGCTCGAAAACATAGAAAAGGACTTCCTCCCGCGTTTCCGCGAGTTTTACGGCAGCGAGGACTTGCGCACGTGCAAAGGGTGCGGCCATGTGATGGAGTCGGATTCGCGATTTGTGGACTGAGTGGCGGGATTAACGGCATGAGCAACCATTGAATCGGTTTGGACGTTTCTTCTTTGAACCAAATGTCAAGCAATGAGAAATTTCTTCCGCGTCGGAATGGCAGCCGCCTGGCTGCTCGCCTCCTTGACTGCATGGGCGCAAGAATGCACTCCCTTCCAATTTTGGGTGTTAAACCAATCGGGTGAAGGCAATGCAATTGCCATGAACTTCGTCATCTCTAACGCCGATGGTGCGGTACAGACGGAAGGTGTGTGGGAGGTGACTTCCGCGGGACTGATGGCGGATTTTTGCCTCGCGCCAGGGTGCTACAGCATTGCCCTCAGTGGAGACGAGGTCAGTTCAGAAAGCGTTGGATTAGAGTTGTTCCAGTCGGATTTTGTTCAAATTCTGGAGCTTACACCGGCAGACCAAGAAGGCCTCTGGGATGCGGCATTTTGCATCGAGCAAGGGTGGCAGTACAATTGCCCCGAGGCCATTGATTACGCAGAAGGAGAAGGATGCACGTGGGCTTTCGAGATTGGCAGTTTCCAAGAAGGCGAGGAGGTGATGTGGAACTTCGGCGACGGGTCGGAACCGATCTGGGGCGGCCATTTCATCGAATACGAATTTGAAACCGCGGGAACGTACGAGGTGAATGCGTTTTTCACGTCCTACGACTGTCCCATGGGCGTGGAATTGCAGACCGTCATCGAGGTGAGCGGTTGCGGCGAAGCCGAATGCGTCCTCGAAATGGAGGTCAGCACAGAAGACGGCATGTTCTACACCTTCAGCATCCCCGATGAATTGACCAACAACGAGATCCAGTGGTACATCGACGGCCAGCCCATCGAAGGGGCGAACAGCACGAGTTTTGAGGCCGGATTTGATTTCAATCCCAATTGGTCGGTGTGCGTAGACGTGTACACGGAGGCGTGCCCGGACGGCATGGAGGCGTGCTACTCCAACTTGGAGGATGATTGCGCCTTGGACCTGGTGTGGAACGAAGTGGAGTGCAATCAGTTTGCACTTCAAGCGGTTGGTCAGCCGGAAGGGGCAACCCTGGTTTGGATGCTGGACGGCGAGTTTTATGATTACATCGTGCCGGAGATCGTTTTCACTTTTGAGGAAGAGGGGTGCCACGTGTTTGGTGTGGGCTACGAAACCCCGGATTGCCCGGAGGGGGTTTTCGCGGAGGTCGAAATTTGTTCGGATTGTCCGCCGATGGAAGAGTGCGAGTTAAACGTGGACTATGTGGAGCTGTCCGAGGGCATTTACCTGTTTTCAGTGTATGCCGCGGATGGGGAGCTTTTTGACGGAGAATTAAATTGGTGGACCAACGGGGGCTATGTAGGGATTGAAAATCCATTCGCTTGGACGTGGGACCTTGAAGAACCCATGACCATGGACATGTGCTTTGATTACAGCAGTTGGCAAGACTGCCCGAGTGGCGAAATGTGCATTCAAGTGGAATCGCAGGGGATGACGTGTGAGGAGGTTCAATTGGTGCTGGACGGGTCATGGACTGCAGAGGTTGACTGGTCGTTTGAACTTGGCTTGGAAGCGTTCATTGACGGATGGGAAATTGCTGGGTGGTCGTTTGAGGAAACGTGGTCGGCCGACGGCGAGATCTCTGACACACTGACCATTTGCGTTCCGCCTGCTTGCTTCGATGCATTCTGGGGCTGGGAAGCTGGTAATGTTGATGTCGAATCACTGTTGATTTGGGTGCTCATCGAAGGAGGGGATTCGGCGGTTTTGTTCGATTGGTTCGACCCGTTTAATGATGCAGGATTTGGGCTGCTTCCAGATTGCAACAATGCCGTTTCCGCGGTTGCTTTGGAGCAAGAGAAAATCCACTCATGGCCGAACCCCGCACACACAGAAATTCGTTGGCAACTCCCGATGGATTGGGTCTCTGGTGAGCTTCAGGTGTTCGATGCTAGAGGTCGGCAAGTGCATATGGAACGGGTATTCCAAGGCGCTGGCCGTTTGGATGTTTCAAGCTGGCCTGTGGGTCTGTACAGTGCACGCTGGCGCGGCCGTGAGCGTTCCTATGTCCCGTTTAAAATCCTAATCGTGCGGTAGCTCGAATCGTGCACAAATACGTTGGAAAAGTTGGCGGTTGCGCGCCCAAATACTTCGTGTTCTTTGAAGAGTCCTTGCTTAACTTTGCTTTGGCGAGTTCTCACCTTTCGCCGGAGTGCATATGACGTATCAAAAACTGAACAAATGGACCGGTTGGGGCGTGTGGTTCATTGCGACCATCGTTTACCTCTCAACCATCGAACCTACCGCAAGCTTTTGGGACTGCGGAGAATTCATAGCATCGGCGTACAAATTAGAAGTAGGTCACCCTCCCGGGGCTCCATTTTTCATGTTGCTTGCGCGCTTTTTGATGATTTTTGCCACGCCAGAAACGGCAGCAGTATTCGCAAATTCCCTCTCGGCACTTAGCAGTTCATTTACCATTTTATTCTTGTTTTGGACCATAACGCACATGGCCAAGAAGATGGTCATTCCTTCCAATGAGGGGTCGAACGCAGAGCGCTGGGCCGTTATGGGGGCAGGGGTCGTGGGCGCACTGGCTTATACATTCAGTGACAGTTTTTGGTTTTCAGCTGTAGAGGGCGAAGTGTACGCCCTGTCTTCATTGTTTACCGCGCTCGTTTTCTGGGCTATTTTAAAGTGGGAGGACGTTGCCGATGAACCTGGACACCTGCGCTGGATTTTGGTAATTGCCTACTTGATGGGCCTGTCCATTGGGGTTCACTTGCTCAATCTTCTGGCTATCCCGGCTATTGCTTTGGTTTATTACTTCAAGAAGTACGAATTTTCTTGGAAGGGCCTCGCCATTACCACGATGGTTGCAGTGGCGTTATTGGTTTTTGTGCAAGAGGGTATGATTAAGGGTGTGGTCAATCTTGCCGCGAAATTTGAGTTGTTCTTTGTCAATGAGATGGGCTTCGGATTCAATTCTGGTGTCTTAGCTTATGCACTGCTATTGGTTGCCTTTTTGACAACTGCCATCTGGTGGACTCATAAGAAGGGCTGGTGGGCGGCCAATACCTTTGTCCTAGGCATGACGCTGGTTTTAATTGGGTATTCAACGTTTGCGGTTATTGTGATAAGAAGCGCAGCGAATCCACCGATGGATGAGAACAATCCGGAAGATTTGTTTGCCTTGCTTTCTTACCTCAACCGTGATCAATACGGGTCAAGTCCGTTGCTTTCAGGAGAGTATTGGGGCTCACCGGTAGACCAGAATCAACAATATGAGGATGGCAAGCCGTCTTATGTCAAGAGTTACAGCATCATTGAAGACAAGGGGCGTGACGTGCGCGTCAGATCGTTTCGTTCGGAAGGGGGAGCACTGGCGTGGATGGAGTCCAACGGGAACAAGCGCCGACGCATCCAGGAGGAATATGTTGACAACGGAGAGAAAAGAGGTAGCGTTGCGAATTTTGACCAGCGGTTTACGATGGTATTTCCACGGATGTGGAGCTCACAAGGCAATCATCAATCCGCCTACAAGCAGTGGAGCAATTACAAGGGGTACAACGAGAGAGTGGGTTTTACGAGTCCATTATCTGATGTTGTAATGGGGTTGGATGCATTTGAGCAGCACATTGAGGAGGCTTATTTGAAATCGGGGATGTCTCAAACAGAACTCACCCGAGCACTCAATGCTTTGTTCGGGTCATACAATTTGAGGTTTCAGGAGAATTACGAAGTGCCATCGGCGAATGAGCTGTTGGTTCGAGAACCCCAATCCGGTCGAATGCAGCGTGCGCCTCTCGATGCGGAAGGGATGACCTTCACTGTGGCGCAATACATTGCTGCAGATTTGCAAGCAGGCCTCACCCGGGGAAAGGGTTACGTAAAGCGACTGGAAGGTCAGCGAAGTCAGCTCGAAAACGAAGTCCGAGTGGCAAGACGTAAGGCCAATCAAACCGGTTCTGCCGATGACTTCAGGCAGATTCGTCAATTGCAGGGCATGTTGGATCGTTTAGAGGCTGATTTGGTACCCAGTACGGCAGAGAACCTTCGGTATTTTAAGGACTACCAGTTGGGCTGGATGTACTTTAGGTACTTCCTCTGGAACTTTGCAGGTCGCCAAAATGACGTCCAAGGCAATGGAGACTTCATCGATGGCAACTGGCTCAGTGGCATCAAGGCAATCGACGCCGAGCGACTGGGCAACCAATCTCAATTGACTCAGGCTCAGATAGATAACAAGGGATATAATCGGTTTTACTACCTCCCTCTTATTCTAGGCTTGATTGGGTTGTTGTTTCAAGCGTTCCGGGACCCGAGGCAATTTCTTGTCGTCGCGGCGCTTTTTGTCTTAACGGGAATTGCTATCGTGGTGTACCTCAATCAGTATCCCTTCCAGCCGCGTGAAAGAGATTACGCATTTGTAGGTTCTTTTTATGCGTTTGCCGTTTGGATCGGGTTGGGTACCCTAGCTTTATTTGAATGGTCGCGCAAGGCGAGTGCATTGGACGCCGCCAAAGCGGTTGGTATTTCAGGTGCTGTGACGGTCGTGTTGTTCGGACTGGAAGTGGTTACATCGGGAAATCATGCGATGAGCTGGACCGTAGGGTTTTGCACGTTAGTGGCGGGAATTTTGGTTGGTATAACGCTACTCTTTCAGCGCGTTTCGGCCAAGGAGTCCGTCAGAGCACAAGCCATGGTTTTACTTTCCTTACTCGTGCCCGCATTGATGGCGAGCGAAGGTTGGAATGACCACAGCCGGGCGCATCGTCGCACCGGTGTTGATTTTGCAAAAAACTATTTGGATTCGCTCCAGCCCAATGCCATTCTGTTCACGAATGGTGACAATGATACATTTCCCCTTTGGTACGTTCAAGAGGTTGAAGGCTACCGAACGGATGTGCGCATCTGCAATTTGAGTCTGCTCAATACGGATTGGTACGTCGATCAAATGAAGCGCCAAGCGTACGACAGTGAGCCGCTTCCAATCAAAATGGATGAGGAAAAATACAGGCAAGGGACAAGGGACTTGGTCATTCTTGATACCCCGCGCAATACCGCTGCGCCCTATGCAGATCTCGGTGAAGCGTTGGAAGTCGCTTTGGACGATGAAAAATTACGGAAGTACGGTGGGGGTAAAAGTTTCAATTACTTCCCATCCAATAGTTTTCGCATTGCCGTTGACAGCGCAGCAATCGTTGAAAGTGGTGTTTTGAGTGCAGCAGAAATGCCTCAGATGTTAGATGCCATTGAATTCACCTTGAGTGGAGGTAATGGCAGTCCAAAGAGTTACGTTCTCAAAAACCAATTGGCTGTTTTGGACATGATTCACAACAACAACTGGAAGCGACCAATCTACTTTGCAGTCACGACGGGTCCTGACAGTTACATGGGGCTGCAGGAGTTCTTTCGCCTCGAGGGCTTAGCCTACCGGCTGGTTCCCATCCGGTATCCTCAAAATGACAACCCAAATGCATTTGGTGGTGTGGCCAGTGAATTGATGTATGAGACGGTTATGGATAAGTGGTCGTGGGGAGGGATGGACAATTTGGAAGACGGCATCTACATGGACGAGAACAACCGCCGCATGGTGACGAACTTCCGCTTGCAGATGTCGATTTTGGCTGAAGAATTGATGGCGGAGAATGATCCAGAAAAGGCATTGGACGTGTGCGAGGAATTGATTGTGCGAATGCCAGGTGAAAATGTTCCGTTGAGCCGAGTAATGATGACAGCGCAAGGAATTCTCATGGAGTTGTCCTTAGAGGAGGAACTGCAGGGGAGGAAAGTGTATGAATTGCCTGCAGACCGTCGAGCGCGAGCACGCGAATTGGCCAAAGCGGTGACCCTCGAAATGTTTGAAATTCAATCCGATGCGATCAAATACTACTATTCGCTGGACGCCAGTCGCTTCCAATCGGTAGCTAAGGAACGCCGGGTGGTCAAACAGGTGGCAGACATTATGCTTCAGTCAACGTCAATGTTCATGCCCGAAGATTCAGTCGTTCGGCAGTTGTCTTTGGAACTCGAGGAATTGGAAGCTATGATGGCTGAACAAGAAGCGCGCTTGGCCAACCTCGGTTCGTCTACTTTCTGATGCCAGAGCCGATTCGTTTAGCGATATTGGCATCGGGCTCTGGCAGTAACGCCGTGTCGATATTGGAACATTTTCAAACCTTATCGCACGTAGAGGTGGCTTTTGTCGGATGCAACCGTTCGTCAAAAAAGGCTGCTATTTACGAGCGCACAAGGTCATATGGGATAGAAACGGAGTTCTTTTCCATTGCGGACTTGCAAGAAGGGAGGCTCCTCAAGATCTTTCGCGAACGCGAAGTTGAGTGGGTGGCGCTCGCTGGATTTTTAGTGAGAATCCCTGCAGATTTCGTTCGCGCTTTTTCAGACCGCATGCTTAATGTTCATCCGTCTCTGCTGCCCAAGTTCGGGGGGCAGGGAATGTACGGGCTCAATGTGCACAAAGCTGTGATTGAAGCGGGGGAATCTGAGTCAGGCATGACGGTGCATTGGGTAACCGAAGAATACGATGAAGGCGCTATTGTATTCCAGGCTACATGTGTGGTGGAGACGAACGATACGCCAGAATTATTGGCAGCTCGTGTTTTGCACCTGGAGCATACTTATTTCCCACGATCCATCGCTGCTTGCATTGCCGACAAAACAGAACGTTGATGAAACACGTGACCATATACACCGATGGAGGAGCAAGTGGCAACCCAGGACCTGGCGGTTATGGAGCATTGCTCATGTACGGGGAACACGAAAAGGAACTGAGTGCGGGATTTCGTTTGACCACCAATAACCGCATGGAATTATTGGCAGTGATCGTTGCCCTCGAGGCACTCAAACGCCCCGGATTGAAGGTTGAGGTGTTCTCGGATTCCAAGTATGTTGTAGATGCAGTGGAGAAGGGCTGGGTCATAGGCTGGGAGCGAAAGAATTTTAAGGATAAGAAAAATCCCGACCTGTGGAAGCGTTTTCTGAAGGTGTATCGTCAGCATCGGGTCGCATTTCATTGGGTCAAAGGCCACGCAGGAAATCCTCATAATGAAAGGGTGGATGCCTTGGCTGTTGCGGCATATCAAACTGGCAATTTGGGCGTGGATGAAGCGTACGAGTCCACGGGAAGCGCATAAGCCACCAGATTTCGCAAGGTTCTTGGGAAGCAAGGGCGTATCTTTACGGAGCTAACGCAATACCGATAAAGCAATGCGAACGGACCTTTACCAAGGACACGATTATTACTCGTTGGACGAGCTGTTGACCGAGGAGCACAAGTTAATCCGTGAAACCGCCCGCGAGTGGGTGAAAAAGGAGGTCAGCCCCATTATTGAAGAGGCTGCCGAGAAATGCGTGTTTCCCCGACACCTGTTGTCCGGACTGGGTGAGATAGGTGCCTTTGGCCCTTATATCCCGTCGGAATATGGTGGTCCGGGTCTCGATCAAATAAGCTACGGTATCATCATGCAAGAACTCGAACGCTGCGATAGCGGCTTGCGCTCAACAGCCTCGGTTCAAAGCAGCTTGGTGATGTACCCCATCTGGCGCTACGGAACGGAGGAGCAGAAGCAAAAGTACCTTCCCAAGCTTGCGACCGGCGAGATGATGGGCTGCTTCGGTTTGACCGAACCGGACCATGGCTCGAATCCCGGCGGCATGACTACCAACTTCAAGGAAGACGGTGATGATGTCATTCTGAACGGCGCGAAGATGTGGATTTCGAATGCCCCATTTGCCGACATCGCTGTTGTTTGGGCCAAGAACGAAGCGGGCCGTATTAAAGGCATAGTGGTGGAGCGTGGCATGGAAGGGTTCGATACACCGACGATGCACGGGAAGTGGAGTTTGCGCGCATCGGATACGGGTGAATTGATTTTTGACAACGTACGCGTGCCCAAGGCGAATATCCTGCCGGGCCGAGACGGCCTAGGTGCGCCGCTCAGCTGTTTGGACTCAGCGCGTTATGGCATTGCTTGGGGCGCCATTGGTGCCGCGTTGGATTGCTACGATACTGCTCTGCGCTACTCGAAGGAACGCATCCAGTTTGATCGCCCCATTGGTCAGTTCCAACTGCAGCAGAAGAAGTTGGCGGAAATGATCACTGAAATTACCAAAGCGCAGCTCCTGACTTACCGCCTTGGACAGTTGCGCGATGAGGGCAAGGCCACCTCGCCTCAGATTTCCATGGCCAAGCGTAACAATGTGGACATGGCCTTGACCGTGGCGCGCGATGCGCGGCAAATGCTCGGCGGTATGGGTATCACAGGAGAGTACCCTATCATGCGTCACATGATGAACCTCGAGTCGGTTGTGACTTATGAGGGGACACACGACATCCACTTGCTGATTACGGGATTGGATGTAACCGGCTTGAACGCTTTCGTCTAAATCCGGGCATTCACCCCAGCGAAAAGAAATCGGCGTCGCCAAGTACTGGGAACTTCGCTCGATACCGTTCGAGTTCAGCACGGTCCCAGCTGCCAATCATCCATCCGGATGCATTGAGGTCGAGTTGGGCTAGAGTTCGACCGTAGGGGTCAATAAGCGCACTGCACCCAGAATGTTCTACGCCCATGCCATCGAGACCCACGCGGTTGACGCCAGCGACGTAGCATTGGTTTTCAATGGCGCGCGCGATGAGCAAGTTTGACCATGCCTGTCTCCGAGCAGCGGGCCAATTGGCGACGTAAACGGCGGCATCGTAACGGTCTGCTGTGCGGTTACGGCTGAAGACTGGGAAGCGCAAGTCGTAACAGACTTGAAGCAGGATGCGCCCCCCTCGCCACTCGACGATGACCCTTTCATCCCCTGGACCGTAGGCCGCATCTTCCCCTGCGAAGGTGAACAGATGACGTTTGTCGTAGCATTCCACCGATCCTGTGGGTGGCACAAAAAAGCAACGGTTCACTGGGTGAGCGAGTGTTTTATCTTGGCACGCCAAGCTGCCGATAATGGCGGCATCCCTTTCGTATGCCCACTTTCGCATGGCTTTGAGTGGGGCTGGCCAACGGTCTTCATCATCCTGCCAACCTAGCGGTAGTCGACAGGCATGGGTTTTCGGGTTCATTGTAAACCCTGTTGCCCACATCTCCGGTAGGACGATGAGGTCGTTTGGCTCTTGAAGGGAGTCTAATTCCTGGCTGAAGGCTGCGCAATTGGCTTCCGGATTTTCCCAGGCCAGCGAGGTCTGGAGTGCGGCTACACGCAGAAGTGAGTCGCAATCGTTCATCCGTTGGAGATTTTCAGCAGCCGCTCAATGCCCTGATCGATTGTGGCGTCGTTTTTTGCAAAGCAAATGCGAACCAATTTGGAGTCATTTTCCCCTTCGGGGTAGAAGGGGGAGAGCGGTATGAGGGCTAAGCCGTCTGCCCTAGAGCACCAATCAGCGGTGGCTGTGCGGTCGTCTCGTTCATCAAATGCCCCGTAGCCCAACAACTGAAAATACCCTCCTTCTGCCGGAGATACCTGCCAGCGGCTTCCTTTGAGTCCTTCAATCAGCCGGTCGCGTTTGGATTGGTAAAATGGGGCAAGCTCACTAAGGTGTGCCTCGCCAGCGTCGCTGTTCAGAAAAGCTTCAATGCCCGCTTGAAAAGGTGCTCCGGTGGAAAAAACATCGTACTGATGAACCTTACGAATTTCCCCGGTTAATGCTGCAGGTGCCGTTGCATATCCAATTTTCCAGCCTGTGCAATGCAGGATTTTACCAAACGACGCGAATACCACCGCACGCTCCCGCAACCGCGGTTCGTGGGTCACGCTTAGCACGTCGCGTCCGTCGTGGTGCATCGGTCCATAAACTTCGTCACTCAATACCAACGCATTGGTCCCTTCCACCAATTCGGCAAGCCCATGCAAATCCTCGCGGCTCCAGGTGGATCCGGTGGGGTTATTGGGCACATTGATGACCACCATGCGAATCGATTCGGTCCAAGACGCTTTCATGGCTGCCAAATCCAACCGGTGCGTATCTGCCTGAAGAGGCACACAAACCAATCTACCTCCTGCTAGTTCAACCGCTGGTTCATACAAGTCATAGCAAGGCGTGAGTACCATCACTTCATCTCCGGGATGAATCAGTGCTTGGATGGTGGCGAAAATGAGGGAAGATGCTCCGGCCCCAATTGTTACCTCGGTATCGGGGTGGAAGCAAGCGCCACTTCGTCGTTCTGCATCTGCAGCAATCCATTCCCGCAACCGGATATCGCCGGCCATGGGCGCATATTGATTGCGCCCTTTTGCCATCGCGGCAACAACAGCTGCTTGCAGGGGCTTGGGAGGTTGGAAATCGGGAAAGCCTTGGCTCATGTTCAGCGCACCGTGCGCCTGAGCCATCGCACTCATCTCGGTGAAGATGGTGGTGCCCACGTTGGGCAACTTGGACGTCGATTTCGCGTTCCGCATGGCTGCAAGTTAGGCCGCACCTCGTTTACCGGGTGATGGCGAGTTTGGTCACCCCAGCCGACACTCCGGTGGCATCCGATGCGAACACCATGTAAACGCCGTAAGGGACCAATGTGCCGGCAAAGTCGCGCATGTCCCAGATGGCCCGTCCTCCCTCTGATTGCACCACAGCAACGGCACGTCCGGAGAGGGTTGTTATGTGTACGGTTGAGTTGTAGGCCAAACCTTCAACAGTGACCCAGCCGTCGAAGTGGGCCTCTACAGGGTTGGGGTACACCCGGAGTTCATCAATTTCTTGAACGAAATTACTGGCATCACCGCGCCACCCCATCAGTCCTCGCTGGGTGCCAATCAGTACTTCACCGTTGCGGTGATTCAACGCGATGTCGGTTATCTGGTTGCTGAACAAGGGACTGTTCGCCGAGGTGAAGTGTGCCACTTGGTTGATGCCGTCCGGGCTCAACAAATACGCTCCGGAGTTCTGCGTTCCAATCCACTTGCGGTTTCCACCGTCGATGCAAATCGATGCCACGACCTCGGTTTCTAGTAAGAGTTGGTAATTGCCGTCTTGTTGAATGAGGATTTGAGAGGCGATTGGGTTTTCGTAGCCGTCATCAAAGGCAGCACTGGGCAGGTAAATGACGCAAGGTCCTGCAGCTGTTCCGATCCAGATTTCGCCATCGAGGTCCTCCTCCAAGCAGTAGATGTCATCGGACGGCAGCCCTCCTTTGGCGGGTTCAGAGGTAAGGATGCGCCAATCATCGTCTTGCGTATCGCCGGGTGTTTGATTGGTGTCGTAGACTAAAACGCCCTGTCCACGAGGCATGACGCACCAGATATAACCGTTGCGAGCTGCCAACACATCACCGAGCCAACCGGAATTGCCGAGGGCATTTCCTAATGCCATCGCCAAAAAGGATCCGTCGTTCAATCGAACGTGAAGCGGCGTCTCTGCGTAAGCGTTGGTGAACCAGACATTGCCAAAGCGATCAAAATCGACTCCGCCGACCCCGACACGCGGACTGCCTCCAAAATCTCCAAGTTCGAGGGTGCTGTTGCTCTCGTTGTAAATGGCAATTACCTCGTTATTCTGAACCTCGATTAAGCCTTCTTCCCAAGAGCCGAAGTAGGCGTGGGACGGATCAGTAGGGTCAATGCTGACGGCCATGGGGTCGTTGATACCTGCGAGGTCGTTCAACCCCTCGGGATTCGGAATCCAGTTCCAGCGCATGCCACTCACACCATAAAACCCGTGTTTGTGGTACATGCTGGTCCACGTTTCGTCAATTCCACCGGAAGCCACCCAGATCTTATCGTTCCACGCGTCGATGTCACGCACAAGGGCTACCGGAGGACCTTCAGGGCTCCAGTGGGCGTCATCTTCTCCTTCAGAAATATCCATTTTCAATAGGCCCTGCTCAAAATTAGCAATGAACAAGTCACCAAACTCCACTAATCCCACGTTGCCCATCGCATTGACCGCGTGGCGGTACTCCATATCACGTACCCTCAGGGGCACGCCATCTGCTGCGTAATCCAGTTGGATTTCTTCCCAGTTGGCATTGAATTGTCGAATGGATTGGTGATCTGCAATGGCAATGCGCCAATCACTTGGTTCGTCACTGACGCTGGCTGATGCAATGGCGAGCACTTGGACACTTTCGGAAGCTTCAAACGGTTCCCACAATCCGTCCATGCGCAGCCACAATTCGTCAGGCGCAGCGGTTTCGCCGGTTTTCCGGTGGAGCAGAATGTGGCCGTTGGGCGCGAATTCCACGTGAGCGTAATTGCCTGTTTCGAGCGGAATATCCTCCCATCGGCTCCAAGCGTCTGGGGAACTTAAAAAGGGATGGTCGACCGGGGCCTCAAAAACCCCCGCATCGGTCCAGATGACATAGCGGTCGTCGCGGACTGTGATGCCATGGCACCTTCTTAGGGCCTGTTGGCCTTCGAGGTACCACGTATCGCGTACGTCGAGTTCGCGCAAGTGGATGGCAACCACGCCAAAAGCGGTGGTGGCGATAAGGAGATCGGGATTGAGCGAACCAAAAATCTCCATGCTGAGGATGGATTTGTCGCCGATGAGGTTGCTCTGCTCAATGTCGCGCAACGTGTACAGCCAATTGCCGGTGTTTGAAAAAAAATCAATGCTGCCTGAAGCCTGCCCGACGATGAGAATTTCGCCGGTCGGATCCCAAGCGAGTGCTGTGGGTTGGCTACTGCTCATCCCGCGGACGGTGGAGATGCGTTCAACCACATCGACACCTTCGTCCAAAGTAAACACAGCGTGTTCCGTCCGAACGGCCCAGAATCCGGTGTCCAAGTCGGTCCCGCAATGGACGAGTTCCTCGGTTTGGTGGTACGGAAGGTAGTCGGTCCATGTTCCGACGGGACGATTCTCTTGAACGTCAGCAGCCTCCATTTCTTGAGCGTGCATCCCTGCTGTGCAGAGTAGGACCGCTGCAATTGCAGTCAGTGCGGGATTCATGTGGAACAGAGGAGTGGGCATTGGTGTCCTAGGCATACGCGCCAAAGTTCGGAATATTGTCGGCGGTCACGAATAATTTTTCCATCGGAATTGTCCCGGGCCGCGGGTCTCGAGCTCGTCCAATGCGGAGGCATCCGCCAGCTGGTATACCAACCCGTGTTGGCAGCGCTCCCATTCGATGATATTCCAGACAATCAGTAAGCACAAAAGGTCTTCGGCATCTTCGTAGCGCAACCGTGCCATGCGAGCGACCTGCTGAAACCGGAGTTGCCGCCCGTCGCGCCATGCATTGAACAGTTTCCCGATGAACTGGTCGTATCGGAATTCAGCCCGGTCCATGCGCATCTCGTATTGCCACACCTTAACTTGAACGGGGCTAGCGCGGTGGATGCGGTCGTCCCTGCGCAAGTAAGCTTGCCACCTGCCCGATTCGTCTTCGCAGAAGTGCGGGCGGTTTGCAGAGCGGGGGATTTGGACTTCTAACACCGAACGCCCCTCCATTTTCCACACTTGCACATCAAAAGGGATGGCCGGTTTGCAATGGGACTGGCAGGCCAAGTCGATCATGTGGTATTCCTCTTCTTGGTTCACCCCGGTCACGGCTCCGTTATCCTTAACACCGATCAAGAGTCTCCCACCATCGGTGTTGGCAAAGGCGACCAAGGTGCGCGCAATTTTTGAGGCATCGTCAATGCGCATTTTAAAGTCCTGGGTTTGATGCTCCCCTTCCTCGATCATTTGCTGCACGTAGGACATAGTACACGAAGTTACTATTCCAACCTGATTTGGCGGGTTGAAGTTCGAAGGGAATGGTGTATCTTCGCCCCGACGAAATGAGAATGAAGATGCAGAGGGGTACACACCCCTCTTTTTTTTCCTCGAAAAAACGACATGATCAACACCGATACTGTTCGCGAAATCGCTGAAGCCCACCTCCTTGGAGGGACGGGATTCCTCGTGGATGTACGAGTGAGGGATGGTAATGTGATTTCCATCCTGTTGGACGATGACGAGGGCATTAGCATCGAGAAGTGCATGGTCTTGAGCCGTCACCTCGAGTCCATGTTGGACCGTGATGCCGAGGATTTTTCATTGGATGTCAGTTCTCCGGGACTCGATCAACCATTGAAATTACACCGGCAGTACCTGAAAAACATTGGGCGCACCGTGCAACTGAAAATTACAGGAGCTGGGAAGGCTGAGGGCAAGTTGACCAAAGCCACTGAAGATGAAATCACCATTGCAATTCGCGAAAAGCGTCGTATTGAAGGGCGCAAAGCGAAGGAGTGGGTAGAAGAAGAACAAACGTATCCTTTGAATGCATTGGATTGGACGAAAATCCAAATCTCATTTAAGGGAAAATAGATAGACCATTACTGACCGAGAGCAGCAAACCGCAAAACCATGACACAGCTGAATTTGGTGGATTCCTTTAAGGAATTCAAGGAGTTTAAAAACATCGACCGCGAGGTTATGATGGGCATTTTGGAAGACGTCTTTAGGGCCATGATTCTCAAGAAGTATGGAGACGACTCCAACTTCGACATCATAATTAACCCTGAGAAGGGGGACTTGGAGATCTGGCGTAACCGCACCATTGTCGACGACGGTGCAGTGGAAGACGAAAACGAGGAGATTGCCCTTTCGGAAGCCTTGAAAATCGAGGATGACTTTGAGGAAGGCGAGGAAGTGTCAGAGGAAATCAAATTGGAGTCGTTCGGTCGCCGCAACGTCTTGTCCTTGCGTCAGAATCTCGCAGGCCGGATCATGGACCTAGAGAAGGATGCGATTTACCAGAAGTACAAAGAGCGTGTTGGCGAAGTGGTTTCGGCTGAGGTGTACCAGATTTGGAAGCGTGAAATCCTCCTCGTTGACGACGAAGACAACGAAGTGGTGATGCCCCGTGAGAATCAAATCCCGGGTGATTTCTTTAAAAAGGGCGATTCCATTCGTGCAGTCGTTTCTGCCGTGGAAATGAAGAATAACAACCCGCGTATTGTGCTGTCGCGAACGGCTCCTGAATTCTTGGAGCGTTTGTTTGAGCAGGAAGTACCTGAGATTTACGACGGATTGATTACCATCAAGCGCGTCGTTCGTGCGCCCGGTGAGCGTGCCAAAGTGGCTGTGGAATCTTACGATGAGCGCGTAGATCCAGTTGGAGCATGCGTCGGCATGAAGGGCTCACGCATCCACAGCATCGTGCGCGAGTTGAAGAATGAGAACATTGACGTAATCAACTTCACGGAGAACGAACAGCTGCTCGTCACGCGTGCCCTGAGCCCTGCGAAGATCACGACAATCGAGCTTAACGAAGAAACACGCGAGGCCAAGGTGTACCTAAAAGCCGACCAAGTCAGCTTGGCTATCGGAAAAGGCGGAAACAACATTAAGTTGGCCGGATTGCTCACTAACTATGAAATCGACGTCTACCGTGATGAAGAAGACGGCGTCGACGACGTAGAATTGAAGGAATTCTCCGATGAAATCGATGCATGGATTCTTGAGGAGTTCATCAAGATTGGATTGGAAACGGCCCGTTCGGTTTTAAACCGGGATGAGGAGTTCTTGGTGAACCGCACCGACCTAGAATTGGAAACGATTCGTGAGGTTGTCAAAATTCTGAAGGACGAATTGTCTTAGAAAGCATATCCAACAAGTCCCGTTTCCCGTTTAAATTCGCAACACTAACGCCCAAAAACGCCTATGGCTGACGCTAACAAACCTGTACGACTGAATAAGATCGCCCGAGAGTTCAACTTAGGTATCCAGACCATTGTGGACTTTTTGGCCAGCAAGGGCATGGAAGTGGATGCAAAGCCGAACACCAAGATCGATGCGGAGGCGTATGCATTGATCCGATCTAATTTTCAAGATGAGAAGGCGGCTAAAGAAAAGGCGGTAAGCTCGGCGAATCGCGCAGTTATTGACCGTGAAAGTGTCACCCTCGCTTCCGCGCGCAAAACAGCTGCGCCACAAGAAGAAGCAGAGATGGAAATCGATTTATCGGTCTTCCAGAAAAGCCAGCAGCAGCCGGAAGTGGAGCGTATTAAACCTGAAGCGCCTGCTGAACCTGCCCCAGTGGTGGAGCAAAAGGTGGCAGCTGAGGTGCCGAAGGAACCGGCATCTGATGTTACAAGCCCAGTTAAGGTTTTGGGCAAAGTCGATTTGGACGCCATGGCTAGAAAGCCCAAGGCTAAGACCAAAGCGGAGAAAGAAGCCAATAAAGAGAAACTAGCGAAGAAGTCGGCTGAAATTGCCAAGAAGGAGGCCGCAGCGCAAGCAGCGAAGAAGGCCGAGGCCGAAAAAGCTGCTGCAGCCGAAAAGGCTGTCAAGCCTGAGGTTCTTAAAGTGGAGAAGCTCGAAACAAAGATTGAAAAGCTCTCTGGTCCAACCGTTGTTGGAAAAATTGAACTGCCCGTAGAGAAGAAGAAGACGCCCGCAGCTAAGTCAGAAGATAACAAGCGCAAACGAAAGCGCATTACGAAGGTTGATGTCGAGCGTCAGGCGCGAACGGCAGGTGGGCAACGTGGAGACCGAGGCCGTGGGCGACGCAACGAACCTAAGAAGGAGGTCAGCCAAGCGGATATTCAGAAGGAAATCAAAGAGACGCTTGCGCGTTTGAGTGGAGGTAAGAAGTCCAATGCGGCGAAGATGCGCCGTGCCAAACGAAGCGCTGTAGCGGAGCGCGCGGAACAGGAACTGCAGCGCCAGCAAGAAGAAGCGATGACGCTTCAGCTGACAGAATTCGTGACCGTAGCGGAATTGGCAAACATGATGAATGCCAACGTCAACGAGGTCATCTCGGC
>MDTC01187711.1_pt1 | contig 22172 bp, 17 predicted proteins | sample 811181 | NCBI WGS metagenome assembly MDTC01 (sample SAMN05326644, study PRJNA326480) | marine metagenome | isolation source: seawater | place: Pacific Ocean: North | collected 2011 | reverse complement strand
GAATCGGAACTGTTCAGAGTAGACGGGCCGGTGAATCTTCAACGAATGGCTGAAATTCAAAGTATGCTCTCCAGGAACGATCTAAAGTTTCCGAAATTCGTACCAAACATACCACCCTCACTTCAGATCGGAAACTCAATCTTCTCAAGTGTATCTAAAGAAGATCAACTCCTCTTGCACCCTTTTCAGTCTTTTGTGCCTGTAATTGACTGGGTAAGAGAAGCTGCTGCTGATCCAACCGTTGTGTCCATAAAACAAACACTTTATCGCACCAACGAATCATCTGAACTGGTAGCCGCGCTTGCCGAAGCCGCTCGCTGTGGAACGGAGGTTACGGTGGTAATCGAGTTAACCGCACGGTTCGATGAAGAGGAAAACATAAACTTTGCTAATATTTTGCAAGAAGCTGGAGCGGTAGTAGTTTACGGGGTAATGGGATACAAAACGCACGCAAAAATGCTTTTGTTCGTTCGGAGGGAAAACGGCTTACTCAAGCGTTACGTTCATCTGGGAACTGGTAATTATCACTTGAAAAATTCCGCTCTATATACTGACTATAGTCTGCTGACCGCCGACGAGATTCTTTGTTCCGACGTACACAAAGTTTTTCAACAGATAACAGGAATGGGGAAGAAAATTCATCCCAGGTTATTAATAAATGCACCCTTTAATCTTAGAATTTCACTTCTCAACATGATAAGTGCCGAGAGGGCTGCCGCAACAGAGGGAAAGCCTGCTCGAATAATAGCTAAATTAAACGCCCTGACTGATCCCGAGCTAATAAAGGCACTTTACGCTGCATCTATGGCTGGAGTAAAAATAGATTTAATCGTCCGAGGCATGTGCTGCCTGCGTCCTCAGGTATCAGGTATCAGCGACAATATACAAGTCATTTCAGTGATTGGGCGATTTCTTGAACACTCCCGAGTCTACTATTTTCAAAATTCTCAACCAAACGTCTTTTGTTCAAGTGCTGACTGGATGGAAAGAAACCTCTCTAGTCGCATCGAGGTCTGCTTCCCCATTTTAAAACGAACACATGCTTCAAGAATTCTTGAAGAGCTATCTTTATATCTACGTGATGAGGTTCAGAAATGGACGTTAACTGAATCGGGAAACTATATTTCTGAAAATGAGAACTACAAATACTCTGATGGCGTGCAAAACAAACTGTTAGAGATTCTTGATCACCGATAGATTCAGACTAGACAAGCTCATTTTTTGCCATAAAATCAATCATACCTTCTCTCAACGCAAATGGGCTAAATTGAATTTCCAAAATCTCAAACGACTGCATGAACCCGACGAGAATAGACCAGCCTGAGAGCAGAAGATCCCTCCGCGAGTCCTTTAATCCATTTAGCGGTTCGTCATTAAGCGATGACTTTAGGATTTTTAGCCGCAAATTTAACAACAAGTTTAAAGAAATGGTATCCGAACCAGAGTCATTGCCGTTACCATTACTAACATGCATCAGCATCTTCACTGTTCCAGACGAAGCATAAGCCTCATCCCATCCCTTTTGCTTTAATGCCGTTGAAATCCTCGAAAACTCACTTTTAGCCGAACTCACGGCCAGATCTAGTTGTTTATTTGCTTCACTTTCAGATCTTAAATTTAAAAAGAACCTATCACGCCACGATACGCTTCCAACCTCCATGCTTTCGGCGATTACCCTTTGACCATCTCTCCCTAACACAATCTCCGTGCTACCCCCACCAATATCAGCTGCAAGTCTCCAACGGCCAGCTTTTGGAAGGTACATACAGACTCCGGCATAAATCAAAATAGCCTCTTGAATTCCAGAGATAACCTTAATTTGTATGCCCTGAGCTTGTGCTGCACTAAGAAATTCAGCTGCATTTTTTGCAACGCGTAACGTATTAGTTCCAAGAGCCCAACATTTTTTTATCGAATAATTACTCATTAGCTTCTTGAAATTTGACAGACAGTCCAAGCCTCGAGCAAAAGATTCAGGAGAAATAATACCAGTCTTACTAACACCCTCGCCCAACTGTACTTTCTCGCTACAGCGCTCCACTATTATTATTTCTTCATTCACCCAATCACAAATAAGCAAATGAAAACTATTCGAACCAAGATCCATCGCAGCATACATTAAATAAAGGGTCTCCTATCTGGTCCCGATTTGCAGTAAATTTTCTAACTCATTATTGAGTTATCGGTTATTTCCAAAAAAAAAAAAGTGTAGCGTGACAAAAAGCAAATCAACCTTACATTTCATACTATGATAAATCTCAATCATTATTTCTGTACAACCCAATCATATTGGATGAAAATACTGGCAAGCTTGCTTTATCCACTGCTTCTTTTTGTCAATCGATCCACTTAAATTACCAATATTTTTATGATTTATATTGATTTTCTTAGCGGGCACTTATAACTACTTTTGGACAAGAGAGCCAAACGTCTATGTCTGAATTACGTGAAGAGGAAACAGTATCTTTATTCAAAGCTGACAAACGTCTCCTGAAGATCTTTTCAATTTTACTTGTTTGCATAACAACGCTAAAACTGATCTTCGCTATTCGGCTTGATTTATACAGCGACGAGATTTTTTATTGGTTAGAATCGACTTTTCCGGCGTTGGCATATAGCGATCTCCCATTTGTAACTGCACAACTTGCAGGGCTTGGAACACGGGTTCTTGGTGACACGCCACTGGGAGTGCGATTTAGCTTTTTAGCTCTCGGAACGAGCATACCTATTTTAGTTTTTTGGGTAACGTACCCATTAAAAAACGTAGACCATGCGCTCAAGTCAGCGATCCTATGCCTCTGCTTGCCGCTTGCTGGTTTCTTGGGCCTTCTTGCCGTGCCGGACGTGCCAATTGTATTCCTTGGCTTGTTGTCTTTTGGCCTATTTGAGAGAGCTCTGAGAGTAGATGCATGGCGGTACTGGATAGCCTGTGGCTTGATTGTAGCGATTGGTCTGAGCACACACTATCGATTTTTTTTGTATCCTATTTCCGCAATTTTTGTGCTCTTATACTACCAACCTATTAGAAAGTTTTGGCGATGCAAAAAGCTCTGGTTGTGTATTGGAATTTCTTCTGTTGGCTTGATGCCAATTATCTTATTCAACATTGAGAATAATTTTCAGAGCATTTCTTTTTATTTAATCAGCCGACACCCATGGGACTTCCAATCTGATGGCTTGTTTCACGTGCCTACGCAAGCAGCCATTGCCACACCATTTCTTTATCTTGCATTCCTCACCGCTATATACACTCTCCTGAAAAACATAAAAAAAAGAGAGCGTAGCACAATATTAATTCTGAGCTTTTCTCTTCCACACCTACTAATTTTTCTACTTTTGGCTCCTTGGAGCGATTCTACCAGTACAACAGTCCATTGGCCTTTGTCTGGTTACTTACCTTTACTAATAGAGCTACCGCTGATTCTCGAAAAATTTAAAATTTCTCTTGCCAAGCGATTATCTATGAGAAGAGCTACACAGCTTGTTCTTCTTATCCCCGGAATCGGTTTCATTGGAACCGTATCTGCGATTTTATTGATCGGATCCCAATCTCTACAAAACGAACTACAACCATTAATCGGTCGTGGATTACTTTCAACTAAAATGGCTGGATGGAACGACTTTTCTTTAACTACTTCAACAATCTTAAAGGAAAGTTTCCCGGACGCAGAACCACTTATTGCCACAGATAATTACTATACTGCAGCCCAAGTGCAATTCCATAATGTGTCAGACAAAGTTTTTACTCTCGACAACAAAAAAGCTATTAGAGACGGACGCCTCGCACAGTTAAAAATATGGAAAAAGGATGAGCAAGCACTCTTCGCAGCAGAGAAGCAAGAAATATTAGTTATAAGTGAAGACTCAACCTTAACTCTAACGGAGAAACAAAGTTTCATCTCTTCATTGTGCGCGCAAGTATCCGAATTAAAGCCCATTAAAAGCTTAGTTCTCTTTGAAGGAGATAAGGTTTTTAGCTTTTATCGTGGCATCATGCGAAGCAATGACAGCGATAACTTGCGCACGTGCCCTTATCCAGCCAGAGCTTGGCTCGACACTCCTAAGCAAAAGCAGATAATTAAAGATAACATCTTGATCAGCGGATGGGCTTTTGCTCCTGAAGCAGGAGTAGAGGAAATTAACATTAATATTGATGGGGTTAATTTCGGAATTGCGTCCTATGGACAAAACCGGCCAGATGTTGTGTCAGCTTTAAACGCATTTTCAGATCCAAATGCACCCAAATTAGGATTTGAGTTTCAGCTAGACCCGAAGATCCTAGAAAAAGGTCGCCACCGCCTTCTGATAAATATCAAGGGTCCGGGCGAAATTATGACCCAGATACCAGAACGCATTTTTTATACTCGATGAGCGAACGATCTCAACTCTAGAACGGACTTAGGACTTCTACAGCTATTCGCCACTCATTGTCGCTATTAAACCGCCATAACCTCATATAACTTGCCCGAAACCTCTCAGCTACAATCTCGGTGTCTTCTGTCATTATGCCGTAAGTAAATCCCATCTCTCGCGATGTTGAAAGGTAACCACCAGAATAGCTCAAGCTTATGGGGTTCGTGGTCAACAGTTGACTGTCCAAAAAAGCTCCGTAAACCGAGCTCGCTGCCTCGGCTCCTACAGCGGGCCCCATTCCCGGTAAATAAACGCGAGTATTTTCTAAGCCGTAGCGCAAAAGCGCGCGCTGACCGCCTCTAAAATTTATGGACCTACCAAATGTTTCATCTGCGGCACGCAGCCCTTCCTCCGTTGTTAAATCATTCAAAACCAGAGTTGGGTCAATTGTTTCTTTAAATAACGGAAGCGTATCGGCCCAACTCGGCGATACATCAAGACTCAAAAACCCGGGAATTGGGACAACAATATCTGCCATCAATTCCCACTGAGCGTCATTATTCTTCCAGATTGAAATAAGGTGATTAAATGAGTCCTGACCCGACTCAGAAAAAATAATCATCGGGCCAGCACTTAATCCTAAATCTCCGTCTCGTGACACATCAACATAGTGAGCTTTCCAATCTAATTCTAATTCTCTTTCTGCCGCGTAAGCATCATCACTATAACGCTCTATCGCGTCTGTGGGACCCTCTCGAAAAACGACCGAACCAGGAGCAAGAAATTCGAGAAACGCCTGCGTTCTGCCGATCTCCGAAGCGCGACCTGCGAACTCCTGATCTCTAGTAACCAATAGGTCCCAGTGGCTTCGCTGCGCCGAAAAATTATTATTTTCGACTTCAGCTACACCCTCAAACGCAAAAAAAATAAAGAAAACCAACACCAAAAAATTTAAAAAAAACTCCTTAGCAAAAATTCGACGCACATTATGCTCAAACGAGTAAACGACACCTGATTTTTGCATTAGAAAAACCACCCAATCATACCTCCTCTAAACATAATCCAATGCACGAACAATTAACCAGCAAACTGAATAAGAATACCAGCCGCTACGGCAGAACCAATGACCCCAGCAACATTCGGTCCCATCGCATGCATTATGAGAAAGTTGTTAGGATTAGATTCGAGCCCAACTTTGTTTGCTACTCGCGCAGCCATGGGCACTGCGGAGACTCCTGCAGCCCCTATAAGTGGATTAATTTTTTGCTGAGTGAAGGCGTTAATAATTTTTGCCATTATCACCCCAGCCGCTGTACCCACAGAAAAAGCAAGCATTCCAAGTGCAAGAATGCCAAGAGTACTGCCTACAAGAAACTGCTCCGCTCCTAACTTTGAGCCCACCGATAATCCCAAAAAAATTGTCACGATATTAATGAGCGAGTTTTGCGCAGTGTCTGAAAGCCTCTTTACAACGCCAGACTCCTTCATTAAGTTCCCAAAACAGAACATTCCCAAAAGAGGCGCAGCCGAGGGAATCAAAAATGCGACTAAAATCAAAAGCAACATCGGGAAACACACTTTTTCACTACGAGAAACTTTTCGTAATTGGACCATAGTTATTTGACGCTCTGCTTCTGACGTAAGCAACCGCATAATTGGAGGCTGTATGATCGGCACTAATGCCATATACGAATAAGCTGATACCGCTATCGCTCCCAAAAGCTCCGGCGCTAATTGGCCAGACACGTAAATTGCTGTGGGACCATCTGCTCCGCCGATAATCCCTATAGCAGCAGCCTGACTTAAACTGAAGGTAAATATACCGATATCAGAAAGGAACAGTGCTCCAATCATCGTGCTGAAAATACCAAACTGTGCCGCAGCACCAAGGAACAACGTTTTCGGATTGGCAAGCAAAGGGCCAAAGTCAGTCATAGCCCCAACCCCCATAAAAATCAACAAAGGAAATATTCCCGTCTCAAGACCGACACTATAAAACTGAGCTAATATACCATCACCCGTTGCAATCTCTACTCCGGGTATATTCGCAAGAATTCCCCCAAAGCCAATCGGGAGCAACAGCAGCGGCTCAAACCCTTTTCTTATCGCAAAATACAGTAACAGAAGCCCTATACCGATCATCGTAGCTTGCGCTGTACTGATTTGCATAATACCCGTCGAATACCAAAGTTCGAGCAGACGCTCCATAACTAGTCTCGTTTTACTTTTGAATTAAACTGATTAATGCCTCACCAACATTGATCATATCTCCGGCATTTACATAGATATTATCGACCTGGCCTGCCCGCGGTGAGCGGATCTCTGTTTCCATTTTCATCGCCTCTAGGACAATGATCACATCACCCTCATTAACAACATCTCCCTTTTTTATAAAGACCTTGAACACTGTACCCGTAAGAGGTGCCGGGACGGTCGTCGTTTTTACCGTTGATTGTGGCGCTACATAAGTGTGCACTTCTGGCTCCGTCACTTCTCTCCAGCGCAATTCATCCTCGTCTGTAACCTTAACAGAGTAAGCGGTGCCCTCTACTTCTACAGTATAAACCCCAGAATCTGAAGCTTGTTCCGAAGCGTGGCCGTTATCTCCAAGCCCCGGCCGTGGCTCAAAGGCTTCGCTGTCACCACGATTCTTCAAGAACCTCAAACCTACTTGGGGGAACAAAGCATATGTCAGAGTATCATCGGTCTCGTTGTCGACCGTAAAATTTTGCTCAGCAGCTAAATCTAGTAATTCAGCTCGCTGAGCATCAAACTCCGGACTCAAAAGGTCAGCAGGCCTACAAGTTACAATTTCGTCACCGTCCAGTGCTTTTTCCTGTAGTGCTAAATTCATATCCGCAGGTGGAGCGCCATATTCACCTCGAAGCACTCCCTCTGTCTCCTTGGTGATGCTTTTGTATCTCTCTCCCGTCAGAATATTCAAAACAGCTTGCGTTCCAACTATTTGCGACGTCGGAGTAACAAGGGGTATGAAACCAAGATCCTCCCGGACGCGAGGAATTTCATCTAATACCTCGTCTATCCGATCGATGGCGTTTTGCTCCCTCAATTGATTTTCAAGATTAGTCAACATCCCCCCTGGTACTTGAGCCACAAGAATACGCGAATCGATGCCTCGTAAAGAACCCTCAAAATCAACATATTTTTTACGCACTTCGCGAAAATAACCCGCAATCTCTTCGAGCAAGACGATATCAAGTTCAGTGTCCCTAGCGGTACCCTCTAATATTGCAACTAAGGTTTCAGTTGGCGAATGGCCGTAAGTCATGCTCATCGACGAAATCGCGGTATCGACATTATCAATCCCTGCCTCAATCGCTTTCAGATACGTAGCCGTCGATAACCCCGTGGTCGCATGACATTGCATATGAATCGGTATCGATAAAGATTTTTTCAGTTTGGACACTAACTCATATGCAACGTAAGGTCGAAGAAGACCCGCCATATCTTTGATACATAACGAATCAGCACCCATATCTTCAATGCGCCGCCCCATATCAAGCCAGCTATCAATTGTATAAACGGGACTTATGGTAAACGAAATAGTACCCTGCGCGTGTTTTTCATGAGCACGAACAGCAGCGATAGCACACTCTAAATTTCTCATATCATTCATCGCGTCAAAGACGCGAAAAACATCAACACCGTTAAAAGCAGCACGCTCGACAAATTTTTCAACAAGATCGTCAGCGTAATGTCGGTAACCTAAAATATTCTGGCCTCTAAACAGCATTTGTTGCGGAGTGTTTGGCATCGCTTTTTTAAATTCCCTTATGCGATCCCATGGATCCTCACCAAGATATCTAATACAAGCGTCAAAGGTTGCCCCGCCCCAAGATTCTAGTGACCAAAATCCAACTTTATCCAATTTGTCGGCTATGGGCAGCATGTCGTCAATCCTCATCCGCGTTGCCAAAAGCGATTGATGTGCATCCCTGAGAACAACGTCAGTTATGCCTAAAGGAGATTTTTCCTGACCCATTCGTTTACTACTCACTTTTCATTTTTGAATTTTTTACTTTTTCTTTCTTTTTTTTGTTTTTTTTACGGTGCTGACTCACTGCAGCACTGATCACTTCTATCAAACCGCTTTGATCAATTTCAGTCTGCAGAATTTCGCTTACAGCATCCGGTACAATTTTTGGAGGGGCAGGCTTATCTGGTGCAATCTGTTGCATCAAGGCGGACATTAGAGTGGTCGCCAGCACCAACAATGCCAGAAAAACAAACACCACCGTCATACCAAAGAAAGCGACCTCAGTTCCTTGCTGAACCAAACTAGTGTTAGAGAGCATCTTCTCACCAAATCTCAATTATGCAATGCTGTTCTTCATTAAAGCTTTACGTCAGTTTTTAACTGATTTTTTTATAAGTGCAAAGGAGTAAAGGTTGTTAGTATACTTCGGCCAATCTAAATAAAGAATAAGCCGTCTTACCATCTGGAGATAAAATTATGCATCAGCAACAAGTTTCAAATTATTTTACCATCACTTCATCTATCTTAGCTTTAGTTCTGAGCTTTGGCTTATTCACAAGCTCTCAAGCCGAGGAAAATGGGAAGGTCTTTGAACTAAGGACGTATACATCAGCGCCAGGGAAACTGGACGACCTTCAATCCAGGTTCCGTGACCATACAACTCGAATTTTTGCAAAGCACGGAATGAAGGTCGTTGCTTATTGGACGCCAACCGATCCAGAAAAAGCAAACGATACGCTAATATACGTTTTGGAACATGCAAGTCAAGAAGCCGCCAATCAATCATGGCAGGCATTCGCAGAAGACCCTGAATGGGCAGAGGTTTCTGAAGCATCAAACGCAAACGGCCGAATCTTGGCGAAAGTAGTTCGCGAGTACATGAAAGCCACTGACTACAGCCCGATGCAGTAACCCCTAAAAGAATAAGATCTCAGCAAGGAAGCCTAAGGATGAGGTCTCCTTGCTGAAAATCCGCCAGTTTGTGTTCAACCATATGCCATTTCAAGGAGTTCGCGAACAGACTGAATTTCGAAATACCAATAAACGATAAAGAAAGCAATAATACCCCCGGCAAACACGATGCCAGCTCCGTTCTCGTCCCTTGACTTAGAATCGCTCTCATTACTCACATCAATCTCCAACAAAACTATTATCTCAACTAAACCCTATCCATCTTCCCGTTGCCGCAACAGTGAACCAGATCATAATCGAAGATAACGCTAAAAGACGCAACAACCATGGACTGACCTGATCAAGATCTCTGTCCACGATCGGCTTACGTATAAAAAAGACAAACAAAACCCCGAGCGTTAGAGCGAGCATCTTGTACCAGTACACTGGCATATAATAAATTTTTATAGCGACTCCACAAGCCATAAAAATACCAGTCGCTACCAGCAGCCCAAGCGACCACGTAAAAATAGAGTGACAGCGATCTACAACCAATCGCATCGGCAAGCCTTTAAACAATCCCAAGAGTCGACCATCACTTGCAATTACAGAGCCTCCGAGCACACCAAGGCCTATCAAATGTCCAGCTTGTACGACCGCAAAAAGCGCTCCCCAAGTTTTCCCAGCGACACCAAACCAGGTGGTTTCCATCCACTCAAAGATCGGTAAGACCGCTAAATGGCTTGAGGTGATAGATTCGCTGAAGAGAAAACTCACTAGCACCACAAAAAATAACCCAGAGCACAGTGTCTTTCGGTAATTTAAAATCAATGAAAAAATCATAACCATCCTATCGTTTACAAGCTCAGAACTGCGTTTGACCATCAATGCAGCCGGCGATTCCCCTAATTAGGTCTGATTGTGGATAATTACAATCGAACCAATCGTAAGCAATGAACCGCCCACAAATTACTATAACAGACCAGGTAATTAGAGAAATTAACGCACCAACTCTTAACGCTTTGGGTGCGCGCGGTTCAAAATCCCAAGACCCTATAGACGCCGTCATTTTTCGATGGAAAAGAAGGGCGTTAATGGCGCAAATAATAAGTAAGCCTATCTTTATACGAAACCATACGCTTTGCGCGCTTCTCACTGGAACCGCGTAGACCAATAAAATTCCGGTAACAAACATTACTACGAAGCCTAATAACATGGGAGTATTCAAACGAGTGGCCAGTTTATTGGCAGAAATGTCAGCAAATGCCCAACCCAACATACGCATATCGATAAGAAACAAAATGCCGAGACTTAGCATTAGAGTGAGGACATGCGTTGACTCGATCCAATTGTAAAGATAGTAAGACTCATGAATACGAGTACTCCACTCAGTATTATCTAGCCATACTGCAGCGTTATAAATGAGTTGATTCAACGAGAACTCCCTTTGGCATTCTTACGGTTTTCAGAAAAAACAATTTAAGAATTGCTATGATACCGAAATTGATATTTTATTTCAAAATTGCTAAGAGCGAAGCAGAAGTTAAACTTCTTTAGTAAAAAAAGAGTAAAATTTTGTCTAGACTTTCTGCGACATCGAATACGCCGATCGCTACATAATGAATAACTGTTTCACTCGGGGGGGGGATTAAAAATTTTAACGCTAGCTTTGAAAAATAAATCAAAAACTTTTCTTTTCATTGTGTTTTTCATTTTGTGCACGAGCATTAGTCAGCTCTCAGAATCAAAAGAAAACCAAACGCTAAATAAATCAGCTGACTCTCTCCAAGAGCTGAGTATCAGCGGTGCTTCCAGGTTGAGGCTTGAAAATCATGCGGATAGTATTCGAGCCAACAGCGCTAACAACCAAATTCTTACCATGCGTACGTCGATAGAGATCTCGTACACGTCAAACTTAAGCTCATTGAACTTGGAGCTAATGGACTCACGTCAAGCGCTAGCCGAAACTGACGGTCCAATAAACTCCGGCGACGTAAACGTATTAGATATTCAACAACTAAACTTTCAAACGAAATTCGGCCGCAATAAATCCCATACTTTAAAAATTGGTCGGTTCACGACAAATCACGGAAACAGGCGATTAGTCGCCAGACCCGTTTACCGTAACACCATGAATACATTCGACGGGCTAGAATTAGTAAGTCGCTTCAAAAATGGTAAGCAAATTCAAATTCTTGCAAGCCAACCCGTGCTCAGAAAGCCAGAAGAAAAAGGCGAATTGATTCGAAATGATTTTACGCTCGACAAATCATCAAGCGCGCTCCGTTTCTACGGAGCCACGCTGGACCTTCCTGATGTTTCAAATATTCAAGAATCATTGAATTTGAACATCAACCCTTTAAATGCCGATTTTTTTGGATACCTCCTGCGTGAGAAGGACACCTTACAAAGGCAATCAAAAAACCGAAAGCTGAGAACTTTTGGCTTTAGACTGAAGTCTGAACCCGAAAGTGGAAAAATCGATATTGAAATTCATTCTTCACAACAATCAGGAACACAACGCGCCTCATTAAATCCAATGGACCAGAGAGATTTACGGCACAAAGCATTCTTTAGAAATTTCGTTTTCGGATACACGTTTCAAGGAAAGCAACGAGCAAGAGTCTCGTTTGAGTTTGATCATGGTAGCGGAGACTCTGACCCCGGTGACAATAAGATTGAGCGATACGATTCATTATTTGGCGTTACAGCACCACTTTACGGACCGACAGGCTTCTATGGGGTATTCAACATGAGTAACACCATCACGCCAGGATTAAGGTTGAGTTTTAATCCGACACTTAATTTGAACCTTATGCTCTCTTATCGACATTTTTGGTTAGACGCGACTAGTGATTCCTTAGGACGTTCAAAAAAACGCGCCCGGAAAGGAACAACAGACAATTACGTCGGGCAGCATCTTGAACTTCGGTCACGTTGGAATCCGCTAGATTCAGTGCGAGTTGAAACTGGCGTTGTCTTCTTGGCCCTGAAGAATTTCAGAAACAGAAACTCAACCTTTTTCTGGTTTGGCGCAGAAAGGCGTTTTTAACCCTCAGCACACATGTCTCTTTCAATCTATTTGCGCGTCTCTATACGTCGTGCAGGAACTAGCTAAGTTGCTACACTCATCGGTACAACATTTGAGTTCCTCGACTGCCTATAACTTATCCAGATTAGAAACTGAATACCAAACAAAAGCGAAGCCGAAAGCAGATGTGTGGGTTGAATAAATGCAGGCATACCCAGGTGCCCCAGAGTAGCACCGGAGATCACCGATCCAAAGATTATAACAACCATAGCTATTGCCATCCTAACGAGAGAATGAGAACGGCCTAAGGAACTCGCCAACAAATACGTCAGCCATAGATTACAGAATAGTAGAACAGCTGAAAAACTGCGGTGCACATAGAAAAACCACGGCATCGCGTCAATCCATTGCGATCGAGCGCCCTCACCCTGCTCGAGACTTATGAAGTCTGTCATCTCCCTCACCTGGGTACCCATCGCCACCTGCACCACCGTGAGAACAATTACGATATATAGCCACCGCTCAAACCTCGGATCGATTTGATCGATCGGTTGCCCCAACATAAAGTCCCGACGTGATTGAGCCAGAGCATAAATTAAGGTTCCGACAATCGTAAGGGCAACCAGCATGTGAACCGTAATTAAACCGGGCATAAGGTTTGATGATACTACCTTACTCCCAAGCCAGCCCTGAAACCCAACTAATAAAAACGCCAAGCCTGCCGCGTAAAATATCTTAGGATTATAACCGCGGATGGCGAAGGCACAGACCGACGTGAAGAATATCAAAACACCTATAGAGACACCCAAAAGCCTATTAAGATATTCCGTCCATGTTTTCACTACATTGAAGCGAGTTTCGGCATATCCAAGGTCAGCGTATACCTCTTGATAATTCCGAGGCAAGGCACTCTCACTCGTTGGAGGTATCCATTGACCAAAACAAGTTGGCCAGTCTGGGCATCCCATACCCGAACCGGACGCTCGAACTGACGCTCCCACTAAAATCAGAATGTACACTGCAACAATAGTTGTCCATGCGACCTTCTGAAACCGAAGCAAAGCGAGCGAACTTGCATGTTCACTCAGCTCTCTAGCAAATAACATGAAAAATTCCCGCGTTTTAAACTAAGATCAAATACCACCCAACAAACGTTCAAGAAGAGCTCTTGAAGCGTATGAATCCATGGGCAAACCGATATCACCTTGATACGTTCGGATTGCCGCTCTAGTTTGCCGACCGACACGACCGTCTGGCTGGCCGGAATCGTATCCCTTTTCATTCAGAAGCCTTTGAAGAATAGTTATATCTGTGCGACTCAATGCTTCTTCATCAATCGGCATCCTCTGAATTTCACCACCACCAGAGAATCGATCAGCAAGATGCCCAACAGTAAGCGCATAAAAAGTTGAAGGATTATAAGCTAAGGTCACTCTGTAATTGCTGTAAGCGAGAAAAGCGGGACCAGAAGCTCCAGCCGGTAAAACTATGGATGCGGACATCAACGCATTCGGCAACTTATCACCTGACACCTGTGTCACGCCAAACTCCGACCATTCATTGACGGTTTTGCGTGTCATCAATCCAGACAGACTATAATCAAAATCGCTAGGAAGGAGAATCTCGCGCCCCCACCGCTCTCCACCTTGCCATCCTGATTGGTTTAGAAAGTTAGCAGCGGAATAAAAAATATCTGGCAGACTATTCCAAATATCCACTCGTCCATCACCGTCGCCATCAATCGCATATGAATCGAATATTGTTGGCATAAATTGCAGTTGGCCCATTGCTCCAGCCCAAGACCCAGTCATGTCAGCAGATGATATGTGGCCCTCATCAATTATTTTAAGAGCTATTAACAACTGCTCTCTAAAAAAATCAGCCCTTCTCGGGTCAAAGGCAAGCGTTGCAAGCGCCTGCAAAACTGAAAAGCCACCAGTGTTTCTCCCAAAGTTGCTTTCAATGGCCCAGAACGCTGCGAGATAATGAGGCCGCACACCATAACGCTGATTGACTTCCTCTAAGAGCTCGCGATGTTCCTGCAATAAGCTGCGCCCCCTTGCCACTTGGTTGGGAGTAACTCGTAACCCAAGATATCGAGTAAAAGTTTGAACAAATTCAGGCTGACTACTATCGTACTCCAGCACTTTTTGTAGAGGTGCATTGAGCTCATCAAGCGCTTCGAGTGTTCTAATACTTATACCTAGACTAAGGGCTTCCGCACGTAGCTCAGACACCCAGCGATCAAATGGAATTACTTCCTGGGCCGACACATTCTGAAATGTAAAGCCTAACCACCCGAATACAGCAAAAGTTTTAATTACGCGCCACATTAGGACAATCAGAGAACCCAATCTTATGCGATCAAACCCATCTAAAGTGATAAAGTAGCTGTGTTCGGAATTTGTGTTCATGTCCTTATGATAATAGATCTACCACAACAAGAGAACGTTAAGCATGATTTAAATTAGATGATAAAATGCCCGCATGAGAATATTTAACTCCTGTGCCCCCAATTGCCCAAAGCCGCTTTAGGAAAAAATGTAACATTTCGCCATTTAACCTATTACGCTTCTCAATAAAACTGTATAACTCTTACTTGAACAAAAAAAATATCGGAGATAAAGCGGATGTTGAAAAAGCCTCGAAAGAACAATATTAAAATCGCCCTATCCACAATCATTCTTCTAACTATCACAATGGGAAATGCGTCAGCACAGGACCCAGGGCCCAGTCCATATAATTTTAACACCGAAACCTGGATGCAACCATTTGCTGCGGAAGGTCGAACCTGGGGAGGCACCTCCGGCATCGCTATTCAGTCAAGCGAGCGAATATTCGTGCTGCAAAGAGGAGAGACTCAGCTGCCTTCACCAGTGCCACCTGAGTACACCAGTTTCGCAGGCTCGTTGGGCTGGAACGTCTTACGAGGCCGAGGCCGAATTTGGGAAAACTGTATTTATGTAATTGATAGCGAGGGCAACCTCCTCGAAGTTTGGAATCAATGGGACCACTTATTTGAGGGGACTGACGGTCCGGGACCGCACAAGTTAAGAATGAGTCCTTACGACGATGAAAATCGCCTCTGGCTCATAGATGAAACTGGAAATATTATCTATGTATTTTCAAACGATGGATCAAAATTAGAAATGACACTTGGTGAAAAAAACATTGCTGGTACGGATGAAACACACTATTCCCAGCCTCAAGATGTTGCTTTTTTACCTGATGGGAAGTTACTTATTGCTGATGGGCTGGGGAATGCCCGTATCGTCGTTCGCGATGCTGACGGATCCTACATAAAAGAATTCGGCGAACGCGGAGAAGGTTCCCATCAATTCGCGGGTGTTCATGCTCTTGCACTTGGACCGGAAGACCGACTCTACGCTTTGGACAGAGACAAAAGAGACATTAAGGTCTTCCAGCAGACTGCTCAACGAGGCTCGTCAGCTTACCCAACCTATGAACATCGTGAGACATGGAGCGGCCTCGGTATGCCCTTGGATATTACTGTCAGTGCGGGGGCTGCTTGGGTAACAGATCTTAATCCTCCAAAGATCGTTCAATTTAATCTCGATGGGGAGCGACTTTATAGCTTCAATTTGCCTACAGAAGGCCCAGATCGATGGATTGAAATGCACTCGATGGCGGTAGACGACCAAGGAAACCTCTTCGGCACTGATAACCAGGCGGGGAGACCTCAAAAGCTGACACCAAAAACAAACGCTGACCCCTCAAACTTAGTAAGACCCGCTTACGTTCCGGAGTAAGCACCTTTAGACGCAGAAGCTACCAGTATTCTGGCTAGCTTCTGCTTTCTCTATTGCCTGCGACAAGTTGTCACGCGACACTATGCCACGCTAAATCTTGCACTCAAATCTTTATAATCTCGGCCTTGAAAATAAGTAGATTATGAGGAATTTTCTGTGACGGCCTTAAAAGCAAGATGCACTAAGCTTTTTTTAGTTTTTGCATCAATTTCAGTTTTCTTTTCAACAGTACTTTTTATTGATCCAGCTCTTGCCGAGCAAGAGACGAGTATTGATGAGATTGTGGTTTGGGGGACTAAAACCTCTAACAGATTCAATCCGGTCAGCAGGCTTAATCAAGAAGATATCGTCAGCATAAATGTTGCTACAACCGAAGACATTGTCAAATATGAACCCGGTGTCGTAATCCGGAGGCGGTTTATAGGAGATTCCAACGGCGTCATCGGCATGCGTGGTTCAAATATGTTCCAAACGTCTCGCTCAATGGTCTTTGCAGACGGCGTTCCCCTGCATTACCTCTTACAATCTCGGTGGAACGGCGCTCCCCGCTGGACCATGGTTTCAGCAAGTGAAATAGCAGAAGTTGAAGTTCTCTATGGCCCCTACTCTGCAGAGTACAGTGGCAATTCAATGGGAGGAGTTATCTCGATAGAGACTGCCATTCCTCAGGGTCGAGAAATTCATTTTGACACGTCCTACTTTTCACAGAATTTCTCAGATTATGGATTCGAAGATGATGTAAGTGGATATAAATCGTTCTTCTCTATCGGCGATAAAATCGGAGACACCAGTCTCTATTTCTCAGTTAACAAACTGGAGAATGAGTCTCAGCCACAAAGTTTTTATTATGCTACTCCGAGCCAAAGCTCTGTTGCGAATAATGCTTCAGGAGTAATTTCAGACCGAGATGACCGAGGAAACGATAGACTTTACTTTGGTGACACTGGCGTCGTAGACACGGAAACAAGCAACTATAAATTTAAGCTTGGTCATGAAATCGGACAATGGTCGACTCTTTTAAACATTGCTTATGAGGACCGCGCGTCTATATCTAATCAAGCAAATAGCTATCTTCGAGATGAGGAAGGGAAAATAGTTTATGGCGGAAAGTTTAAATATAAGGGCGAGGTGCTATCAGCGAGAGAAAGTAGATTATCTGCGAAGTATCTCGAACGTCGCAGTTTATCAAGCGGACTTCGGCTTCGAAATGAGATTTCAGATGGTGTTGAGTTTGAAGCTAACATAAATCAGTTTAAGGTTTTGAAAGACCAAACTCGAGCTTCAGCAACCCATATACTCTCCGATAAGCATTCCGCCGCAGGACAACTAACCGATTACGGCGATACAGGTTGGAATACTGCAGAAGCGAAATTAAGATTCACCGACCTTGATGTTGATGGATTGAGCATTGTTGCCGGATTCCGACACGAAACCTTTGAACTGAATCTGGATGTTTTTAATTCGGATGATTACAACGCCGGGAAAAAAACAAGATACAGATCCCGCAGTGGGGGCAAAACACGAATCAATGCCATTTTCGCTCAAGCAGAATGGAACATTAATGATCGATTGAACGCTGGATTCGGTTTGCGATACGAGGATTTTGAGAGCAGTGAAGGATATTACGACAACGATGACATAAACACCGCTGCATTCGAACTCGCCAAGCTCACTAAGGAAGGGACAAACAAAGCCTCACCGAAATTTTCTTTGGGTTACCGAATAAATGACATTTGGGACGTTAGATACGCTTTAGCAAAGGCTTACCGCTTCCCAATTGTTGAAGAATTATTCAGCCAGTATGAAGCATACAACAACATCAGCATAGCCAATCCAGGGCTTAAGCCAGAAGATGGAGTACATCAAAACGTAACAATAGAACGCGCGCTGACAAATGGTTACTTTCGTATCAATGTATTCAGCGAAACGATAGGAAACGTTATCGAATCGCAATCAACGATAATAGATGGCGGAACATCTCTTCGAACCTTTATACCGATCGACGAGATAAAAACCAATGGCGCTGAACTGATTGTTAATGCATCGGACTTTGGCGTTAATAATTTTGACCTCAGATTTAACGTAACATATACAGACGCTGAAATAACAAAAAACGCCGCTAACCCAAAAATCGAAGGTAACACGTATCCGAGAATGCCAAACTGGCGAGGTAACGTACTCGCAACGTATCACGTCAACTCTTCCTGGGACGTTGGGGCTAGTCTCCAATATTCTAGCGACAGTTTTGGACGCTCAGACAACACTGACTATCAAAATGGGGTCTACGGGGCGCAAGATAGATATACTCGTATTGGTTTGAAATCAACTTATCGAATCTCAAACGAAATAGCTCTTGGACTCGGTGTCGATAACATCACCAACGAGATCGCTTATGTTGCTCACCCATGGCCTGGCAGAACTATATACGCCAGCTTCGCTTACGACTTCTAGAGCTTTGATTAACAAAATCGCCTACGAACAGAACGGGACTGGCTATGACTAAGAACAGAAATTTAAAGCTAAGAAAACTTCCTTCCCTATACTCTATCTTTGCTGCTGCTGGTCTAGCAATCCTTATTTTTGCGAACTTAGCGTCTGGTAAACCATGCGCGTCTGACTCAATTGGCAATCCAGTTATTACCGTCGAATGCGGGAAAGCTCCGAGTGCTACGATGGATTCCTCAGGACGCTTATGGGTGACTTTCGTTCATGATAACAATGTCTATATAGCTCATTCAGATACACTCGGGCGCTCTTTTTCCGATCCCGTCCAAGTGAATCATCAGCAAGAAAGCATTGAGTTCAATGGTGAGAACAGGCCTAAAATCTTAATTGCGGATGATGGAACTATTTTATTATCTTGGACCCTTAAAACATCGAACCGATTCACTGGCGAAATAAGATTTACTCGATCTCGCTCAGGCGGCAAAAAGTTCGAACCTGTTCGCACAATTAATGACGATAACCTGTTCACGGGACACCGCTTTGAAAGCTTATTTTTAACCGAATCACAACATCTGTACGTTACGTGGATCGACAAGAGAGACCTTGAGACGAGTAAAATGAGCAATATAGCGTATTCAGGAGCTGCGATATATTACGCTGTGTCTGATGACCTTGGCGCAAGCTGGTCGCCAAATTATCGAGTAGCCCACAACAGCTGTGAATGTTGCAGAATTGCGACCGCATCGCGCGGTGAAAGCGACGTGGCAATTTTATGGCGCCATATATTCGAAGACAGCATTCGCGATCATGCAATTAGCACGATAAACCCTTCCGGCAAACAAATACCTATCGACCGCGCAACGGTTGATAACTGGCAAATCAACGCTTGCCCCCACCACGGGCCTGCCATGACGGGAACCAGCAATGATGACGAATTTCATATGGCATGGTTTAGCAACGGCACAAGCAATCAAGGAATAAATTATGCAAAGTATTCTTTTAACGAGCAGGTTAGCTACAACAAAGCCCAAATCGATGCTCGTCCAGGTGCCGGACATCCAGACTTAGCCAATATCGCCGGTGCTTTGCACCTAGTCTGGAAAGGATTTGATGGAGAACGGACTGAATTACTTCATCAGGTCTCATATGACGGCGGCGCAAATTGGACTCCGAGGCGGTTGCTCTATACGACAACCGAGAATTCGGATTACCCTCTCCTAGTTTCTTTTAAGAAAAAAGTCTATTTAAGCTGGCACAGCGATGAGCACGGATATCGTTTTGACGAGTTAACCTCAGACCCGACATTAAGTCCGCATAAAATTCTCCCATTCACCAGCAAAACTCTCAGTACTATTCGCGCGAACTTTAAAGGCAAACCTTTTTTGATGAACTTGTGGTCGGTAGATTGCGCGCCTTGTCGTATCGAGCTAGAAATGATTGGAAAACTTAAGGCAAAGCATCCAAATTTTCCGATTGCAATTATTTCCACAGACTCAATCAAAAATTATGAGACTTCCCGAGAAATTTTAGAAGATTATGGGCTCGAAAACGTGACGACATGGGCCTTTGCAGAATCGTTTGTTGAACCAATAAGGCACAGCATTGATAACACTTGGTTCGGTGAATTACCTCGGACGTATTTTTACAACGATCAGAAGCAAAGAGAAGCACACAGTGGAGTGTTAACTCAAGAACAGCTAGACCGATTTAGCAAATTAGTTTTAGCGCCTTGATCACGGTCTTGCTAAACCCCTAATTCACCCATTACTACAACTTCGATTACCCGCTTTGGTGCGACAAAAGCACGTCTTTTCCTTGTATCGTCTGAGAGGAACCATTAAAATCTTGGCGGCCTTGAGGCATTCTCGTTAAAATCCCGCATCAATAAGAAAAGGATAGCTAGACGATGGAAACACTAGTTTGGAACACAGACATGCTCGTATCGGCTATTGTGCTTGCCGTTACCTTTATCGCAATCTTTACAGAAGAGTTTCACAAAATTCATAGAGTGAAATGCGCTATGGCTGGCGCGGCCACGATGATCGTCATTGGTCAGGTTATGGGATTCTACAACCCAGAAGAAGCCGTTCACGCTATAGACTGGAATGTGGTCTTTCTCTTGGGCGGCATGATGACCATTGTCGCTATAATGATTCCAACGGGAGGCTTTCAGCAACTGGCTTACATGATAGCGGATTTCAGCAAAGGCCGCTTATTTTTGCTTCTTGCATTGATGGGTAGCTTGGTTACTGGGTTGTCCTTGCTCTTAGATAACGTAACCACCGTCGTCATATTCGGGCCATTAATTATTCTAATTTGCCAATCTCTGCGCGTCAGCGCGATTCCGTTCCTTTTGGCTGCGGCACTCCTATCTGACACGGGAGGAGTTGCCACGTTGGTTGGGGATCCACCGAACTTAATGATTGGTTCCGCTTTCAACATCGATTTCAACACCTTCCTAATTCACATGGGCTCCATGGTTTTGGTGGCTTGGGTAGTTGTTTTGGTTATGCTCAGAGTCCTGTTTAAAGAGGAGTTAGCGGTTACCCCTCATGAGTTAAATCTAACTGACAGAGAGCCTTTGGCAGATCCGAAGACTTGGTATGGTGCTCTCGCTGTTCTTGGAATCATGACCATTGGTTTTATTTTGCACAATGCGCTCCATTGGGAACCTTGGTTCGTAACCGCTCTGGGTTTGACTGCACTTGCTTTTGTTAGCAAAGACATCGATATGGAGGAGGCATTTGCCCACACAGAGTTAGCCCTTCTGATGTTCTTCATTTCCTTATTTATAATTGTAGGCGGTGTAGAGCATAGCAAGTTTTTAGAGTATCTCGGGCAGTTTATTATCCCATTCGTTCAAGCAGATTTAATGACAGCGACATTGATTCTTCTGTGGGTAGCAGCGTTTCTCTCCGCCGCAATCGACAATATTCCATTTACAGCCGCAATGATCCCGATTATTGCAGGAATGGAATCTCAGGGAATAAATGTTACCCCTCTTTTCTGGGGCTTGGCAGCTGGAGTTGGAATGGGAGGAAATGGAACGCATATCGGTTCTACAGCTAATGTGTTTATTGTCACGATTTCGGAGAAGATGGCAAAAGACGCTGGTGACCCCAGTCTAGCAATTACGCCTCTAATGTGGATGAAAAAAGGCCTACCCGTTATGCTCGTAACGCTAGTCACATGCACGTTGATTATGTACACATTCTGGGACTTTTTTGCAGCACCTATTAGATAACATTTAGAGTCGACAACGCGCAGTTAAGTGCTTACGCCGACGTTGTTTAGTAACAAAAAACCCCCGCGCTGATATCAACGCGGGGGTTTTTTTTGTTTTGCTCAACTAGGGGCTGTCGCGTCAAGAACATTTACTAAATAAAGAGAGGAACAAGTTTGTAAAAGGATTGGTGGGTCTGGGTGGATTTGAACCACCGACCTCACCCTTATCAGGGGTGCGCTCTAACCAACTGAGCTACAGACCCATCTAAGCGCTTTCTATAATAATTAACAGCTAGGTGAGAGCAACTATTTTTAATAAATTGCACGTTAACCTGCCGTAGATTGTGACGGGCACCAACTTAAAACGACAGATTAAGTAATAGAGGTGAGCACTTTATTGAGGCGCCATCGCATCTTCGTTAAGGAGGTGATCCAGCCGCAGGTTCCCCTACGGCTACCT
>MDTC01074260.1_pt1 | contig 22174 bp, 25 predicted proteins | sample 811181 | NCBI WGS metagenome assembly MDTC01 (sample SAMN05326644, study PRJNA326480) | marine metagenome | isolation source: seawater | place: Pacific Ocean: North | collected 2011 | reverse complement strand
TCTACTTAGACTTTTATATCCCTCAGTCTGACGTCGCGGGTATCAAAACCGGAGCTTCCGTTACGGTGACAACGGACTCCTATCCTCAGCAATCATTTAATGCGACCGTCACCGCGATTGAGTCTCAAGTGAATGCCGAAACTCGTAATGTTCACGTCCGAGCGACCATGGACAACCCAGAGTCTAAATTGAAGCCAGGTATGTTTGCCAATGTGTCTGTTGCTGAGCAGCAGCAAGATTCTGTTTTAATGGTGCCACTTACCGCTATTCAGTCGTCTGCACAAGGTAATAGCGTGATTGTCGTCAGCGGAGATAAGCCACTTAATCAAGGGACAGCGAGTATTGTTCCAGTCACTGTTGGGCAACGATTTGCTGAATCGGTTGTGGTTACCGGGGGACTCAATCCAGGCGATGTTGTCGTCGCCAATGGTCAAAACCGTATTCAGCCTGACGCACCCCTTAAGGTTGTTGAGCAAGTGAGTGTTGAGGAGGGCGGTGATGAGATTTACTGATGTATTCATAAAGCGCCCGACATTATCAATTGTGGTGAGCTTGCTCATTCTTCTGATTGGTATCAGTGCAGCTTACAATTTGCAAATTCGTCAATACCCAAAAATGGAAAGTGCGACCATCACGATTGATACCGCGCTGCCAGGGGCGACGCAAGAGATGATGCAAGGCTTCGTGACAACGCCCATCGCTCAATCAATTGCGACCGCAAGTGGTATTGAGTATATGACCTCTAATTCGACACAGGGCAAGAGTCATATCTCCGCTAAGTTGGTGTTAAATGCTGATGCAGACCGCTCTATGACCGAGATATTGTCAAAGGTTCAGGCGGTTAAATACCGACTCCCTGAGGGTGTTACCGATCCCGTTATTACCAAAAAGACAGATGGTGCATCAGCGATACAATACATTGCCTTCGTGAGCGAAGCGTTATCACCATCAGAGCTTACAGACTTCGCTAGCCGTGTTGCACAGCCACTCATCACTTCTGTTGACGGTGTTGCGTCAGCGGATATAGCTGGCGGTGCACCACTGGCCATGAGGATCTGGATCGATCCTGACAAAATGGCGGCGAGAGGATTAACCGCGAGTGATGTATCGAACGCACTAAGAAACCATAATGTTCAGGCTGCCCCTGGGCAGTTGAAAGCTGGCGGAACTGCCGTCAATCTGACTGCTGATACGGATCTACGATCGCTCAGGGCCTTTAATAATACTGTTGTAAAAGAGGTTGGCGGGCAGCAGGTTAAGCTCGGCGATATCGCCAAAGTGGAGCTGGGTAGCCAAAACTACGATGCGGCAGCCATGTCAGATGGTAAGCAGTCAGTCACTATCTCGATTACACCAACCCCAGACGGAAACCCACTGGACATTGTCGCTGATGTAAAAGCATTGCTACCCGATATCCAGCAGGTTGCGCCACCGAATGTTGTCGTTAAAAACCAATTTGACGTCGTGCACTTTGTCGATGCGTCGCTAAAAGAGGTGAGAAATACGCTCGTAGAAGCGGTCATCATTGTGATTGCTGTGATTTTTCTTTTCCTCGGGACATTCCGTGCGGTCGTTATTCCAATCGTAACCATTCCGTTGTCCTTGTTGGGCACGGCTGCGCTGATGTTGGCATTTGGTTTTTCATTAAACTTACTGACGTTGTTGGCAATGGTTCTTGCGATTGGTTTGGTTGTCGATGACGCTATCGTGGTCGTGGAGAATATACACCGACATATCGAAGAAGGGCTGTCACCGATTAAAGCCGCCCTTATTGGTACGCGAGAAATTATCGGCCCTGTCATTGCGATGACGATAACTTTGGCTGCAGTCTATACCCCGATAGGTTTAATGGGGGGATTAACGGGGGCGCTGTTTAAAGAGTTTGCGTTTACATTGGCAGGCTCGGTTATCGTCTCCGGAGTTGTCGCACTTACGCTTTCCCCAATGATGAGCAGCCGCTTACTCAGCTCTAAACTATCGGAGTCTAAAACGGCGCAAAAAGTTGAGCGCTCTATGGAGCGACTGACTTCGGGCTACAGCGCGTTATTGGACAAGACGCTGGCGCGACGTTTATCCGTGTTAGTTGTGGGCGTCACCATCTTGGGCCTTATCTATGTTCTGTTCTCTGGTGCGCGCAGTGAGCTAGCACCTCAGGAAGACATGGGATATCTCTTCGTTCAGCCTAAAGCACCCCAATACGCGAATATTGATTACACCAAGAAGTACAGCAAGGAGGTTGAGGCTCTATTTCACGACATTCCTGAGTTTTCTGGCAGCTTCTTTCTGGTCGGCGGTGAAAACAGTGCTAACGTTGGATTCGGCGGCATTATTTTGGATGAATGGGAGGACAGGACACGCTCTGCTGATGATATTCAAGCAGAACTGACGGGCTCTTTGAGTCAGGTTACCGGTGTATACACCAGTGTTTTTCAGGACTCTCCACTACCAGCTAGCACCGGCGGTCTGCCTGTACAAATGGTGATCCGCTCTCCCGGCAGCTTTTCAGAAGTGCATGGCGTACTTCAAGGATTAGTTGGAGCAGCTTGGGGAAGTGGGCTGTTTGCCTTTGTCGATAGTGACCTGGCCTTTGACAGCCCCGGCGCCAATATTAATATTGACCGTGCGAAGGCCGCTGATCTTGGGGTCAGTATGAGCGAAATTGCAGCAACACTGGCCATTTTAATGGGGGAAAATTACGAAGACCGGTTTAACTGGTTCGATCGCTCTTACGATGTGATTGCGCAGGCTCAGTTGGATAGCCGATTAACGCTTGATGATTTGGCCGGATTTTATGTACGCAATGACCACAATGAGTTACTCCCACTGAGTACCTTTGTAAGCTTTACCGAAACTCAACAGGCAAACAGTCTGCCACAATTCAATCAGATGAACTCAGCGACACTGTCTGGGGTATTGATGCCGGGCGTTACGATGGGGCAAGCGGTAGAATTTTTGCAAAGTCAGCAACTGCCTAGTGATATGACCGTCGATTGGATGTCAAATAGCCGCCAATACGTGCAGGAAGGGAATCGACTCATCACGTCCTTTGCTTTTGCAATGGTTGTCATCTTCTTGGTACTCGCTGCTCAATTTGAAAGCTTCCGAGACCCGTTTGTTATTTTGGTCACTGTGCCGCTGGCGATATGCGGTGCACTCATTCCGCTTTATTTGGGTTACACAACATTGAATATCTACACCCAGATAGGGTTGGTTACCTTGATAGGACTTATATCCAAGCACGGTATTTTAATGGTGTCGTTTGCGAACGACATTCAGCACCATGAAAACCTCAATAAGGTTGACGCGATCCGTCGTTCCGCCGCGGTGCGTATGCGTCCGGTTCTTATGACAACGGCAGCCATGGTGGCAGGTTTAATTCCATTACTCTTTGCCACCGGCGCTGGCGCAGAAAGTCGTTTTGCACTAGGAATCGTGGTTGTGATGGGAATGCTTATCGGCACGTTTTTCACACTGTTTGTGTTGCCGACTATTTATACCTTGTTGGCGGCTGATCACCGACCATCAAAGCATGATGAAAAAGAATCTGAGGAGTTAAGCCATGCGTAAATCGTCTATTTCCTTGGTCGTCATGGCGCTATTATCCGGATGCAGCGTCGGTCCTGAGTATCAACAACCGGACATGCAAATGAATACCGTGACAGCAAGCTCGGGAAGCCGCCCCGAGCTAACTGACCCAACGCAACCTTTAGAGAATGAATGGTGGCAACTCTACCAGGACGATAACTTAAACGGCCTCGTAAAAGAGGCCCTTAACGCGAACAAAGAGTTAAAAGTTGCCGAGGCGAACTTATTGAAGGCGCAAAGCGTTTGGGAGGAATCTAAAAGCCGACGGTTACCCTCTACCGATTTATCCTCAGGCGTGACTTATGGCGATGCGACACAGATAGCAGGAACGCCCAGTGGCTCCGCTTCAACGGAGCAATGGTCAACCTCTGCAAGTTTGTCTATTGGTTGGGAGTCCGATTTATTTGGGCGAGTCTCAAAAGCCATTGAGGCAGCAAAAGCTAATGAACAGATGGTAGCAGCGGTTAGAGATTCAGTGCGTGTATCTGTAGCGGCTGAGACCACGGCTGCCTATTTGCGAGCGTGCTCGTATGGACACGCCATCAACGTTCAGAGGCAAGCGCTTAATAATCGTCAGAAGCAACTTGACCTCATCGATGCACAACTCGCCGCTGGTAGTATTACTGAGTCAGAGCGGGCGCGCTCAGTGGCGATCATCGAGCGCAACCATGCTTACTTACAGCAGTTGAAGGGGCAACGAGAGACAGCATTGCTTCGTTTGACTGCTTTACTGGGCAAAATGCCGGCTCAAATGCCCGATGTGGCGGTCGCCTGTGATGAACCGCCGAGTCTAACGGCGCGCATTCCGACGGGCGAGCTTCAATCCATTCTGCGTCAGCGTCCTGACTTACGTGCGGCCGAACGTCAACTCGCCGCTGATTCAGCAATGGTCAATGTGCGTATGGCCGAGCTGTATCCGTCTGTGAGTATCGGGGCTACTGGGTCTTACATCGATAACGACCTCATAAGTAGTGATGAGTCGTTTAGCTACTTTCTTGGACCGCTTTTGAGCTGGCGATTTCCGAATGTTGCCGAAACGAACGCCCGAATTGCTCAAGCGAAGGCGCAAGCAAAGGCGTCCTATGCTGAATTCGAACAAACAGTAGTGGATGCACTTGCTGAGGTAGAGACGGCTTTGAGTCAGGTTGCCACCGAGAGAAAGCGTTACCAATCCCTAAAGCAGTCGATGATGAGCTTCAAGCGAGCCTATGCCATTGCGCAAACACGTTTTGATACAGGATCTTCGGGGTTAAGTGAAGTACTCGATCGACAGAGCGAATTGTTGGAGGCTCAAACTCAGTTGGCACAATCACTTCAAACACTGAATGACTACCATGTCAGTCTCTTCAAGTCATTCGGTGGCGGTTGGCAGCACACGAAACAAACAGACGACAATAACAAAGAGGGTTAAGTTCATGACCATTCAATTACCGAATTTACCATTTGCGCTTAATGCGTTAGAGCCATTGATTTCCGCGGAAACATTGGACTATCACTACAACAAACACCATGCAACGTATGTGAATAAGCTGAATAATCTCATCAAGGGAACTGTATTTGAGGAGCAGTCACTTGAGGGAATAATGTGGTCTGCTGAAGGTGCGATATTCAATAATGCTGCACAGGTATGGAATCACTCATTTTTCTGGAACTGTTTAAGCCCATACGGCGGCGGGGAAGTCGAGGGTACGCTGCGCAACGCGTTATCAGAACAATTCGCGGGTATTGAGGGTTTTAAGCAGGCCTTCACCGAAGCCGCGATATCTAACTTTGGCTCTGGTTGGACTTGGCTGATCATTAATCAGTCAGGAGAGCTGGAAATCATTAATACATCAAACGCTGATACACCGGCTGCGAAAGCTAGACAGCAACCCATTCTGACGATTGATGTGTGGGAACACGCTTATTACATTGATTACCGAAATGCTCGACCTAAATACCTTGAGGCTTTTTGGAAATTGGTTAATTGGCGTTTTGTCGAACAAAACTACGAAGACATCATGGACGTCATCAACGATTAGTAGTTAAGCATAGGACCACATGATGAATATATTGAAATTTGACTGGGCCAAAGTACTTGCCTACCTGCTTGTCGCTTTTTTTATTGTAGGATCGATAACCAATCTAATAAGCCCAGACAATATCACTGAACAATATGCTCGATGGGGTTACCCAAGTTGGTTTCACCTGATAACGGGGTCACTGGAGCTAATCACGGCGCTTTTCTTATTGAGCAGCCGTTTCCGATTTTGGGGCGCAGCACTGGGTTGTACTGTAATGCTTGCAGCGACAGCAACTGTCGTGTGGCATCAAGAGTATGCCCACGCAGGAGCGCCTATATTAGTATTCGTACTGACAGCCGTTTTAGGATACTTTAATCGGCCATCTTCAAAGCGGTAAGATTTATTGGACTATATGACCTTAAGAACAGCTCTGTGTAATTAGGATGAACCCAAAATTTTCATAAGCCTTTAATTTTGCAGAGCTTCCTTCCACCAACTGCCCCTCGGTAACACACTCCCCGTTAAAAGTACCTTTGCCACGAATGACAACGGCTACGAACTGCTGAGAGATATGTAACGTTGAACCTTCACTTAAAAAACCTGCTTCACACTTCATAGTACTTTCAAAAGAGCTCGCAGAGTCGCCAAGTAAGTTGGTTAGCTCTCCTTCTTTTAACTTAAAGTTCCTGTAGTCTGGGCTAAGGCCGATGCTTGGGGGAGCGAACCAAATCTGTACAAACTCAGCCGGGTCACGGTTTAAATTAAACTCCGAGTGCTTCATACCCGTGCCTGCTCGTTGGACCTGAGCACCAGGGGATAAAATAGAAGAGCCGTGTCCAAGCGTACCCTTATGCCCAACTTCACCACTCAATATCACACTCACGATATCGACATCTTCGTGGCCATGAAGTGGCGCTCCGTCGAGTGGGTTGAAATGTCCATAAGAAATATAAAGCAGATCACCAAAGCCATTACTAACGGCGTGGTTTTCCTGAGACTTCGTCCAGACATTTGGGCTCATCAATATTCTTTTTTCGGTGATGCCGGCGAAGCCATCTGTCGGCAAGGACTCCTTATCAAAAATTCTCAGATCGTTGTTCATGGCTTTGACTCCGATGTGCCTCTAGCTTCTTATAGCTGGAGTTTAGTTAATGACATCAAAAGAATAATTCCTAAAGTATACTTGAGGTCAAGATGTTTATTTAGATTAGCCATACAAGGCGAGTGGGGAGCTACTGGAGAGCGCTCTTTGAGGTAAATAAAGAGGTATTGAATAGTCTTAAAATTAGAGGAGTCGTTAGCACGAGCGAACAACGACTCCTTATTACTTTAGTGGGTAAGCTTATCGCTCATACTGCTCTTTGGACACGGCCTCTAACCAATTAACAACCTCACCATCTTCATTGGCCTCTTGAATAGCGATATGTGTCATTGCACTGTGGTCGGTGGCGCCGTGCCAGTGTTTGGTATCGGCAGGTATTTTCACCACATCACCTGTTTCAATAACTTGTCGCTGTTGTCCATCTGCTTGCACCCAGCCTTTACCTGAGATCACGATCAAGGTTTGACCGATAGGATGGCTGTGCCAGTTGGTTCTGGCTCCTGGCTCAAAGGTTACGGATGCCCCAGAAGCCTGTTCTGCACCTTGCGGGGAAAATAGCGGTTCAACACGAACGTCACCAACAAAATACTCTGCGAGATCTCGCATCAGAGATTGGCTACCATTTTCAATCACTTCAATATTAGTCATTGTCTGCTCTCCTTCCATTGCAAGCGCGGTGGTAGGGGTGGCGATCAACATCGCCGCCACATAGCATGGTAATTTTTTCATCTTAAATGCCTCCATACTGATGGGTCAGGCCACCCGTGATGGACTGAATAATTCGATTTCTCTAGAGCAGCGTCAGCAGCAAGTTGTTGAAGCATCGAAGCAGCGTTACGTCGAGTTTAATGACGGGAAGCGTGAATACACCGGTGGTACGGTACACCAGTTGACGGAGGACACGCACCGAATCCAACAGGAATTTTATGATTTCTATCGAACGTCGAGGGGCGAATATACGCCTGTGAGTAGTTCTCCAGAGTTGACCACGCACCCTACGTTGACCAGTAACGCTAAGTTTTTGAACTTTTACCCTTTCAACGATATGGACTTGATATCGTCACGGCCGCTGTTGTTTATCAGTGGTGATGAGGCGCATTCCAAGGAGTTTAGCGAGGATGCATATCAACGTGCTAATCAACCTAAAGAATTGTACTGGGTCGAGGGAGCAGGTCACGTTGATTTATACGATCGAGTTGATTTAATTCCATTTGATAAGCTAACAAAGTTTTATCAGTCGAATTTGAATTAGTCTTCTATTCTATTTAATCGCTATTCAGGTGATGGTATGCCCTAAGTAAAGCTGTTGCTTAGGGCTTAATGGTGTTATTGGGTGATAACTCTTAAATCAAAGTTGTATCGAAGTCTCATTAGTGAGCCTCAAGAGATTTGTAAGCCGCAAAAGAGTCTACTCGGGGTTATGTTTGCTTAGTAAATATTTAACTGTAACTTTCTGAGACATACATTATATCAATCGAGAGCCCATAGCTTGTTCCCAAAATAAGGAAATGGGAACAAGCAAACCCACTAAAAACGGGCTACTTCCCCCTTTATACCCTCTTAAGTACTCAAAATCACGTTTTACAGCAAAAAAGGAACTCGATCATGGCCGAAGTGCTAGCGGTTAAAGATCTGGATACCGTAAAGCTGATTAGCTACCTTCTCAAACGAACATACGGTCAGCAAATTGCCGACGTTTGGGATGTTGGTTTGAACCTGGCGTTACGGATCTCAGATTTACTGTCTATCAAATTTGAAAACATACACGATGAGCGTCTGACTCTGATTGAAGGGAAGACGTCGAAACAAGCAACGATTAAATTGAACGACAAAGCACGGTCGATTATTGCTCGTATTAAAGAGGAGCACCCCGATCATATTTACCTGTTTCAGTCCTATCGAAACCAATGGTCTAAAGGCTTGGACGAGGCCCCGATTAGCCGCCGTTACGTTTCGCGGGCGTTCGCGGCGATTGGAGAGGAGGTTGGCATTAAACTGGGGACTCACTCGATGCGAAAGACCCGAGGTTATCACCTATATAAGAACACTAACGACATCGCCAGGGTAATGAAGATGCTACGTCATAGCTCTGAGGCTGTAACGCTGCGTTATATTGGCATTACTCAGGAAGATGTTGACCGGGACTTTGCTGAGTTAGAGCTATAGGGGCTGAGTGCCCCTATTTTTTGTGTCGTCCATCCGAAGTACCAATCAAGCGAGATTAAAACCTATATCACCTAGTGGCAGTTACGGCTGCAGTTAATTAACTGTCAATTAGGAGAACATTTATGTCGAACGTAACGGTGGTACACACCAAATCAGAACTAGAACGAGCTATCGAAAGACGGGATAAAACAATCGCCGTAAAAAGTGCGTCGCTGGCTGAAGACGTGCAAACGGTAAAGTCAGCCTCATCGGGAGCTTTTGCTTTAGCTATTGGCTCTGCGGGCGTTTTTGCTACCAATTTCTGGAATCCGCTGGGCTGGGGTTCAGGTATTATCGGAACGCTATCTACAGGGTCGCTGATCACTGCGATTATCGCGATTGGTCTTAGCTCGACATTGCTATTCGCTATCTACAACGATTACTCGATTAAAGGGCGAACATCGATTCAGCTGGCTGGCGGTAACAGCATTGATGCGGATTTGGTCATGGAGAGGGACTAACTATGGCTAGCATGAAACGAAACATTATTGCCGTTAAAACTCGCCCCGGTGAAGTGCGTTTTGTTGCTGTTGCATCCATAGAGCGTGTGGAAGCGTTTGGTAACTACGTGAAGCTCTACTTTGGCAATGAGAGAGTGCTGTATCGTGCAACATTATCTGAAATGGAAGAATTGCTGGACGACAGATTCATTCGTATTCATCGTAGTCACATCGTAAAGCGTGACCAGTTAAGAAAGCTTCTGTCAGAGCTGGGCCGATACCAGGAGGTAGAGTTAGCTGACGAGACGGTTCTCCCGTTGGGAGGTCACTATAAGCGCCAGCTGATGCTCGATATTGGTTTGTAATGGCTAGCTCAGGGTAATGAAACCCTGGGCTTATTTTTTGTTCTGGGGGGTTCTGTGGCAGCATCGTCACGCATAACTAAAACGTCAGCAGGAGCGTCGATGCCCAGCTTAACTTGGCCATCTTTTATTTTGCAGATGGTTACTGTGATGTCATTCCCTATAGTAAGCTTCTCGGAAGCTTTTCGACTTAAAATTAACATGCTGAAATCCTTTTCAATGGTCGATATCGAGCTCATAGAGTAACCGTATTTTAAGTATAAGCACACCAGAAGTTGACCAGGCGTATTTCTATTTAGTCCGCTGTTCGCTCTTAGCGGACACTCCTAATATTATCTGGCAATTTATTCTTAGTCAGTGCAGTTAAAGTAAAGCCAGCAAGCGCGCTGGCTTATACTTAGTTACATTCCGAACCCATGACACGTTTTAGATGAGTCAAGACAGTATCCATTGTTTCTTTGTTATAACTGTAATGGTCTCCATCCAAATCGATATGCAGCACGGGGTTCTCATAGCTATTATCTGACAACCTTTGTTCAATTTTATTAGCCATTTCGAATGAAGGCCAAATTTGGTCTTGCCTTGCTGAGACCAGCGTAACCGAGCCTTTGATCTTCTCGACAGGAATTGCAGCATCGTTTAACTCTTTTGGGGAAGCTTCAGATAAAGCGTCAGTAAAGGCATTTCGGTACTCACCGGTAAAAATTCCGGATAGCATGTCAAAAGATAATAAAGGGGCCTCAATGTAAGGTAGTGGCTGTCCGTCGATGCTCCAGCTTGAATAGCTCATTGGTGTTTTCACTGCATTCCAGACAACATGACTCGGGTATGCAGCAACAATGTGATTAACCGTATTAAAATGGCTGCCAAGCAACAAAGATAATTCCGCACCTTTTGAGAAACCGAGAAGTGCAACACACTGACCTTTAATGCTCGAGTCTTCAGTTATTGCCTTAATACGCGCGTCAATTTCGTTTAAAGACAGCTCAATAGGGCTATCGGGCGTTCCCAACGTATCAAAGTAACCCATTGATGCAACAGAGAATCCATAATCGTGATATCTATCCATCAACGGCTTCATATTTGGATTGGCAAAGTAATTACCACCGTCACTTCCTCCTACCAGAATGACTAACGGGTGTGCTTCGCCGTCGCTAATGTAATTGGTGTATAGATCAGGTCCTGGTGCGTTTTCGCAGGACGCAAGAGCCCCCACCAGTAAAAATGGTGTTATTAATTTTTTCATTGTTATTCCTTTTTTAGGGTTAAGCACTACATCGTTAAGTGCCTTTTTAGTTGGCGTGCGCCATTACGGCTGGTTAATACTTCCAGCTCGGAGTGAATAAATCTTAAGAGCAAGCGCCCATTAAGCCAGCGCTCGGCTTCGCTCAATCGAAGCCGATTAATGATTGCGCCACGATGGACACGGAGAAAGTGTGCTGGCAGTTGTTGCTCCAGCTCAGTTAATGTCTTGTCTAGAGGGTAAGTCTGCGAACCGCAATGGGCCACTTGCGTCCCGTTGTCGATAATAATGGCATCGATATCCTCAATTCCTACGTTTCTCATACGTTGCCCCACCTGACTAATCAATGTTTGTGGCAGCGTTTGGGCTCGTTTTAGTCGCAGCCGCTCAGCGACTCGTTCAAGTGCGAGCTGAAGTCGTTGTAGGCTAATCGGTTTGAGAACGTAATCAGCGGCGGCACCGTTGAAGGCTTCAACGGCATAACGGCTGTGTGCCGTTGTGAAGATAACTTCGCTATTGCAGTGTTGCCGGTTTAATTGCGACAGCACATCGATTCCATTCAGTCCTGGCATATTAATGTCGAGTAAAATGACATCGGGTTGTGACTCTGAAAGATGCTGAAAAAGCTCCTCTCCGGACCTTAGCTCGGCTTCAATACGCCACTCGGGTAATGCACTTATAAGCTGATTCAGCTTCAGTCTACTTGCGTATTCATCGTCAACGATAAAAAGAGTATTAATCATGATTGGACTCCAAGCTGATGTTGACAACCGCTCCCTTAGACTCTGGGTCATTCGACAGCTGGATATTGGCATGGCGCATAAGGCCAATCCGTCGGATTGTCGTGCTCAAACCGAGTCCCGAATGCTTTAAGTTTTCAGGTTGAGTAGCCAGGACTATGTCAGGAAAACCGGGACCATTGTCGCGGATAATAATCTGCAAAGCACTGCCACGAGCTCTACACGCTAACGTTAATTCAATTGGAAGCCGCGTGGCATGTTTAATTGAGTTTTCCAGTATTGGTTGCAACAAAAATGGGGGAATCTGCACATCTAGAGTTGCTTCATCAATGTCTATATCGATTTTCAAATCATCACCGAGCCTAGCACGCTCTATATTCAGCCACTTTTGTAGGATCATTAATTCATGTTTGAGGCTGATGGTATCGACATTATTCGTATCTAGGATATGTCGCAACACGGATGCTAAATCGTGAGTCAGCAGCTCTGCCTTTTTTGGATTCGACGTAATGAAAGCCGTTAACGTATTAAGGCTGTTAAACAAGAAATGAGGATGCAAGGAGTGCTTGAGTTGATTCAACTCAGCATGCTGGCGCAGCAAACGTTCGGTTTGTAATGCTTTGTAGGCTCTGTAGGCACGATAAAGAATATACGTTCCAATAGCCCAGGGAATTGACATGAAAAAGACGTCAAGCCAACCAAATTCAACACCTGGATAAATGCCTGCTAGAGCAAAGCCCCAGATTCGATAGCCGATATAAAAGCAGCCAAACCATAGAAGCAGCTCATAGAAAATATTGTTGATGCCGAGCCTTTTGATAGCGAATACAGCCGAAGAAATAGGTACCCAAAATAGGAAGATAATCGCAACAGCTCCAGCTAACAGAGCGTCATTGGTTCCAACCTGTCCTCGCTGCCACCAGTCGAGAAAGGTAATCGTGGCACTGATAAAACTTAACCCGAGTAATGCAATAAACAGTTCTTTTTTAGTGATTTCTGGCATCGGTATGTCCGCTGCTTTTGGTTATGCAGACATTATTAAAGGCCTGAAGCTGAGTGTCACTGTGTTTCTGACTGAATGGTTAAATTAACGTGTTGAACTGTCGCTAGGGTTCGTCCGCTTTGAGCGAAAAGCAGCCCTTGGACCATCTGACTTTACAAGGTAATCTAGCTTGCAAGGATTCTGACCTTGTACGGTTGGTATATTACGCTGTTATCTCCCTTTGGGGTTCTGAGTAAACGTATGGAATTTATTTTAATTGGAATGCAGATTTTAGTTTTGATCGGAATAGGCGGCCTGTTCCTATTTCGGAAGTACCTGTTTTCGTATTCCTCTGAAAAAGGCAAAAACCTCGCTACAAAGGAAGATGTTGGGGATATTACTCGCAAAGTCGAAGAGGTAAAAACTGGGTACCTTTCAGAGATCGAGCGACTGAAAGTTGATCTTTCATTGCTCTCGCGGAAAAATAACATTCTCCTCGATGAGAAAATAAGGGTTTTTAAAAAGTTACAAAAACGGTTGGTCGATTTTAAAAAATACTGTGAGGCAGCCCTTGGTTCATATGATGATCGAGGGGAGTTTCACCCTAACTTAAACGTCTTAGCAGACGGTATCGATAAAGCAACTCTGCAACATATTACAGCGCTTCATGAAATTGAGCAGGAGGACTTCATCTTTCTGTCAAAGAAGTCCAGAGATATCCTTGCTGAACTGCATCATAGCTGCTCTACGATGTGCAGTATGGAAATTGCGGTATTTGGTGAGGAGGCTGGTTCTGAAATGGCAAAAAGCACTATACCAGTATACGAATCAGCGATGAGGAACATAGACAATTGTTTGCAAAGCCTGTACGAAGAGCTGGAATTTCCGTCCAGTGAAAAATATAGATAACAAGGCAGTCAACCGGACGCCAACTAAGCTGCGATCTAAAATCGCCGTAGAGCACTCCGTTACTGAAGGTCTGCTACTGCACCTACCGGAACGAAAGTTAAGCAGACACGCATATTTTTTTTGTTAGTCTAGGAGATGTCTTTGTATCGCAAGGAGTGCTCATGAACTTGAATTTGTTTTGTCCTTTATGTGTGAAAGAGCAAAGTGAAGCTTTAGACGATAAAAATGTTGTAGCTTCTGACGTGCCAACTCCTATGAGTAGGCCGAGCGATGATGGGAAATATCAAACAGTCTGCTCAAAAGGTCACGAATGCGTCATTACAGTTACAAATTTAAAATATGACATCTTGTTTGAATTGGGGTTGAATTCACTAATAGATGATGGTGGTCGAGATGCAGTAATGAACTTCACATCATCACTAGAAAAATTCTATGAATTTTTTTGTAAATGCCAGCTTCACTCTGTCGGATGTTCTGAACAATGCATTAACGATTCATGGAAGGTTGTGTCTAAGCAATCAGAGAGGCAACTTGGATCATATGTAGTTGCTTTTACTAACCTGACTAGCAATTCTCCTCCGATTCTTAATCCTAATAAAGAAGTAAGTTTCAGAAATAAGGTGATTCATGATGGCTACATCCCTAGGATTGATGAAGCCCGCGATTACGCAGAAGCAGTAGCTAAGATTATTTATAGTGCTAGTGATGAACTACTGAAGAGAATCCCTAAATCAGTAACCCATATATACAACTTATTATCACCTTATAGAGATGATAAAGATGGCGAGATTAATTGGGCTGAGGGTGCGTGCAACATTATATCTGCTATGGATATTATTAATCCCTGTATGGATTCAGAAGGTCATATTAGAGACATAGAAGGTCATTTGAGACGTATTAAAAAGAATAGAGGGCCAACCCAAGTATTCATGACGAAATCTGAAGATTCACTTAATGCACTCAAAGATAGTTTGGATAGCTAACCATTTCCTACCGTCCGTTTTTGGCACCTACCGGAATGAGCGCTCTTAGTACTTGTGACTAGTTCAAAGAGTGACTCGGTACTCAATTTACGTGCGGATGAGATCGCTTATTCACGGCCCTTTTATCTCGGTACCAGTGCACTTTTTTCTATTGTGCTTCTCCTTTAGGTCGTCTATTGTCAATTTCTCGAACTACAAAGTTCTCCCGCACAATATTCAAGTGTTAAGTGTATGGGCTGATTATGGAAATCTGGTACTTTGAAACGTCTGCTGTCAACTTCTTAATGGAAAATCTCTCTGTTGAGGACGCTTTAGCTACGAAGCAGCTTCAGTTGAATAAAGGAAGAGACTGGAGGTTGTCAGCCGTGACGCTATGGGAAATTTTGATGACGTCGGATGAAGTTCGGCGAGAAGAAATATTGTATTTTTGTCAGCATCTGTTTGGCAGAGAATTGCTACCTTCGCCAGCAGAACTGGTTATTCCGTATATACGCAAGGGAATACCAAAAGTTGAAAAAGAGCGAGAGCTGAGATCTACGTCAAGGATTGCAGATGTCTGGAGAGATCTTGTCGATGATAGAAATAAGACTTTTATACTCGATCATAAAGAAGTGAGGAAACGGGTAAAATTAATTCAGTCCTTTACAAAGAATGTCCACGAATTGATAAAGCATGGTGATTTAGTTGTAGGTTCAGATAAAACTTTTGTAGGCTTAGATGGCTCACTTAGTAATTTAGTAAAAGAGCTGCCTTTCATTAAAGCAGGCGAGCCAACAAGCAGTGAGCAGTTATTGATCTATAAGGTAGCTCTATACTACATAATGGTAGTTCTTTGTGCCGAAGCTGATTTTGATAATGAACCTATAAAAGCCTTTTGGCAGGAATTGGGAATCGATTCAACTGCGGATAGGGTAGCCTATGTGCTGAAAGAGCTTCCTACTCTTGTTCATCGGGGACCGTTTTGTGTTATGGCCTATATGACTATATCTCAGGCATCTGGCAAATACCCAAGAGGAGTATGGTTCGATAGTTTACATTCAATTTATATGACATACGTTGATAAAATATTTACTACAGACGGTCACTTCCAAGGCTTACGAGATATTATTTCTGAACCAATGTTGCAGCAAAAGATACATCACATGGATGAGGTGGAATTGACTCATCATAATTTTGACCAGTTCGGTGTGTCCCGCACTTAACAAATGCGTCAATTAGGACGCACGTAAGACAATACCGATTTTCGGCGTTTAGGAGAATCTATTTGACTAAAAGCATTTTCTTGAGTCATACACATGCAGACAAGCCCTTCGTTCGCAAACTTGCAGCAGATTTAGAGGCGCATGGCATTCAATATTGGCTAGATGAAGCCGAAATTCAGGTCGGGCAATCTCTGATCGAAAAAATTCGCGAGGGTCTTGATAGCGTTGATTTTGTCGCTGCGATTCTTTCGCCCAACTCCATAACTTCCCCTTGGGTTCAGAGAGAACTTGATGTTGCAATGAATCAAGAAATTTTGGGTGGTCAGATAAAAGTTCTTCCCATTCTATATCGCTCTTGCGAGCTGCCCGGCTTCCTCTTAGGAAAATTCTATGCTGACTTCACCGAAGAAGAAAGTTACGCGTCAGCATTAAAGCGTTTGGTAGAAGGAATGGGACTTGTATTCAACAAGTCTGTTCTGGATAAGAGCCTGAGGGGGGCCACGCTCGGAGAAGCCTTGGATAAAGCGTTTGTCTTTAATTTACCAATGTTGTCACGGCCTTTTCATCGTCCGTTTCAATACATGGGAATGAATGTGAAGGAAGTATTTGAAGCTGTCGGGGGACAGCTGAACAAAGCAGGCAACATCGTAGTGGAGAACGATGAGTGCCAAATGTTTCTAGAAAGAGAAGGAAGCTTCATCAGTTTCATTGAGGTAGATCTCAAAAAAACGGCACCTTTCAATCAAGATCAAGAGTTCGATCCAGAACCTATTCTGGGTTCACTAAGCATAAATCCGAGTGAACTTGATTTGAGACGCTCTAAGACGCACTGTCATACTTACTATGATCACAAGAAAAAGCTAAAAATCAACGTCATGTGCGTCTACGATGGCGGCCCTATCTCTGTAGCGTTCAGTTCCAAGTACTATGGAATGTAAAAGTGCCAATGTGAGACTCGCACCTAATAAAACGTTGCAAGGGACGTTAACCTCTAGAGGGTTCTCAGGTTTTGTATAGAATAATTAACTTTTTAGCTTTCATCGGTTGCATTATTTGGCTTCTGTTAGATCAAACCCCAGAGCCAATAGTCGCACTTCTACTTACCATTGCAGGATTTTTCCGCGATGACATTCATGGCGTCATAGGTAAAGACATATTTACTCTAACTCCTAAGAACAAGCTTATTCGAGATCTCGAAGCAGCCAGATACTCATTTATTAATCCAGAGTTCATCAACCCTCAGATACTGGAGGATTTCTCAGGTTTCCTTAGTGATAGGGGTGATCAAATCGTATCTATCAATATATCCGAATCAAATCAATCAAATCGATATCATGGAGGCGTGACTGCTGAGGAAACAGATGACTACCCTATTGTCACCTCTTCTTCTGGTGAGAGTTGGATTTCGTACAAATATATTGGCAGGTCCGTTAGTGGAATTCATATCGTTCAAGCTTGGAGTAATAGCGGTGGTTCTGGTGTTTTTACCAACATTTTGCTGGTAACACTTAGCTTAGATTCATCGCTGGAATCAAATGGTCTTAATTACAGTAAAAAGTCTAGGTATGTTATAAAATTAGTGGGCTCATTACCTCTTGGTGACAGATATCAGGGGAAAGTGAAATACGGATTCGGCATTCTCTCAATACCTCCATGCGAAGGGATGAAATCTCTTCGGGAGTTGGGTACAAAAATTTTTGTACTATAAGGGTAATTAGCCAAGCGCAGCCACTGCTTTTTCGTTATCGCCTCATCTCCAATGCACCGCTAGATTTGTTGGTAGCGTTAACGTCCGCTGTTGGCACAGAGCGGAAGCTACTACTTCAGTTGAAGCACAACTTGAGCGTAGCCACTATAATACCTTTCTTTATTTAGGGCCGCTTGCTCAAGTGCAACCAGGCTCAGCACTAACTACATTAAATGTTTCAGATAATCTCGCCCCAACATCCATTAGCTCGATACAGTTAAGCGGCTCACACATGGCGCTATCTGCCAACTTATGTTGCAAGTCGCTACGGCAGTAGTTGTTATTTTTAGCGGCGATATCATTAAGGTATTTATTAAACATGTGCGCCGCGAGCTTATCGGGCTTTGTCCAGGTGTCGCGCATCATGTTGAATAGTGACTGGTTATCGCATTTCATAGCTATGCCATATCGGTTTAGCTGCAGCATGCATATTAGGAATGCGGTCCCAGCAGCTTTGTCTGGCTTTTGGGACCAGTTACTTTGCGCCAGCTGCACACCATACTCGGCGGCAACCTGAAAGACCGTCTCAAGGTTTGCTTCAAAATCTGCATACGTTCGACTGACTATGATACAGATTTTAATTAGAGCAGAAGTGTTAACTTCTGGCTCAATGTTACCGTGCAGAGCATAATGCGCTTTAACAATGTCGTCCGACGTAAGAAAGACAAGTTCCATAGTGATTCATCCGTTAGTTAATAGTTGTATTTGTAAGCGGTGATTACTCAATACCGCAGGCGAGAAACGCTGTTGGTCCGCTCATGGTCAATGCGGTCCATCATCCATTCATCGATTTCAGAGTCTATCCAGGCAACGTTTCTGCCGAGTACATGAACCGGCTTGGGGAATTTGCCTTCCCCAATCAGTTTGTAAATTGAGGTGCGCCCCAGCCCGACGCGTTCTTTAACCTCGTTTAATCGTAGAAACCTCATTAGCTTCTCCATTCCTTTTGTGTCATAGGATTAGTAAGAACTGAGATGAATTAACGCGAACGACGAATCAATCAAATCTCAGGCCTATATCACGAACGTGCATTGAAGAATCGAAAACATGGAGACACAAAATGCACGAGCAAAATGCTGAGTATGTAACGAATGGCCCAATGACTGAGGTTGATGTGCTGAATAAGGCGTCTGAGATCTTGGAGACGAAGTTTTTGAAGGGGGAGGGCTTTACCAGTCCGTCTGCCGCAAAAGACTTCCTTAGGTACAAGCTGGCGCATCAAAAGCGCGAGGTGTTCGCTGTGATGCTGATGGATTCGCAGCATCGCCTGATTGAGTACAAAGAGTTGTTCTTTGGGACCATCAATGCTGCCCCGGTGTATCCCCGTGAAGTGATGAAGGAAGTGCTTCAGCAAAACGCTGCCGCTGTCATCCTGGCGCACAACCATCCATCGGGTGTGACTGAGCCTTCGGAAGCTGACAAGCGTGTGACAACGCGTATCAAGGACGCACTCAATCACATAGACGTCCCCGTGCTTGACCACATCGTAGTAGGCCAAGACACGGTTTCGTTTGCTGAAAGGGGATTGTTGTAGGTGTACTGTCGCTGAGCACGTAGAAGAGGTTATCCCTGGGCCTTTTCTGCGTCGCTTGGTGCCTTATTTTTTGTCTGATATGCCGAGTTTAAATACTCTGATTACCTGTTCTTAATGGCTTATTCGCCAAGCTGACGTAGCCTGGACTCGATTTCGACCTGCTTTTCAAAATTATCGGTACGTTTTGCTTCAATCAGCATTTTTTTGAGAGACTTAGTCTCACTTGCATTTTTCTTTGTTTGTCTTCGCTTCAATAGGAAAATGAACGGTAGTGATATTACCCCTACTAATAGACAAACTAATAACCACGCGACGATGTAGAACATGTTAACTCCGACTGAACTATTCAAAGTATTTCATGAAAATCTAGTTGTATTTTCACAGATTGTTTACTAAATATACAATTAAAAAAGGAAAATTAACATGCTATACATTATTGCTATCATTTTTATTATAATCATGTTTTGGATTGGAGTTGGTAAAGGTAAGAAAGAGGCTGGGGTAAACAAGTTACAGACTCTAGGGGTTGGTAAAGACTTTGAGGACTTTGCGACTGAAGCAAGTACATTGTTGGGGTGGGTTGTTGGTTATTGCAAAAGAAAAAAGGTTAACGCTCCTCAGCAATTAGTTGGTCCTCTTTTAACTCCGACTACCGAAAGAGCATTCGATCACATTCAGTTTGTTGGAACTAACCTGAAGCGTATGGATAAATCAGCAGATATGCGCGTGCTATACGGTGAAAGTGAAAAAATGATCCGATTTTCGTCTGTCGCTACTCAAGAAGTTTTAGTGTTGAACTCTAAACTTTTATTTATTTGGTATTTTAACGTTGCTGATAATCAAGGCAAATTTATTTTTGTTGGTCCTTATGATGGTTCAAATCGAATTGATATTTTAGAGTCTTTAGAAAACCCTGAAAATTATCATGTAGAAGTGGTGGGTGAAAATGGGTACTTGAATTCAATGAGGGATGAAGTCTTGCAACAAAAGCTGATTCCGGCAATGGAGAGCGTCATTGGTTATGATTTTTATATGTCTAATGAAAGAGACGCTGCTCGGCCTGATATGGAAGAACTGAGGCTCTTTTGTGAACGTGCAAATACAATAGGGTTAACGGCAACAGGCCCTAGTGTTGTCTTTGAGGACGGTAATTTGCCTGGGCTTCCTCAGAATGATCTTGAACGTTTGTACGCGAGAGCATATCGACTAGCAAAAGGGATCGATTCTCCGATAGTCAGCTGAAGAGGCTAAAAGATGCCTCTTCAGCTTTTTGTGCAAAGTTTTGACGGTTTAGCCCTTATTTGCGGCTAGTGGTGAAGGCAGGGCGGCCACGTTGATAAAGCGTTGTACTCTCCTTGCATAAGTAGCTGTAATGCCTAAAAGCCTCTCGAACTTCCTGACTGGATGAATTAAACGGGCCTTTTAAGCGACGGTATGACGGCGTTGACCCATGAATTAAATACTCAGTAGGGCCAGCGTTAACGCCTCCCGTGCTATACCAGGCATCTCTAATGATTTTCCCCAGCTCTGAGTTATCACCCGGTCCCAAGTTGCCTACCTGCCTAAAGACATCGTTGTTGACGAAAAGAACAACATGGTAATGCTCGTATGGTGATTGTATGCTTTGCTCAGCTTTACGGGCATATCGGACAGTGCAAGGATGCGCAGAGCCTTTAAGTAACCTTTCTCTGTCATATTTAGCCTTAATTTTCCGGTTAACGGCCCTGATGAAGTGCTCCATTGGCGGCTCAAGGTGCAAAGGAATACCCGCTACAGGCACTTTCAAATCAAAGCGAACCGCTAACGTCCGTGAATGCTCATTAAGCGCTCTTTCCATCGTGTCATGCAGACCACTTAAATCTTCCTTAATATATGGCGCATGTTGAGACCATAGCGGAAAGCCTTTGTACGAAGTGTCGTAATACAGTGTTTGGTTATGGTTCATTGGGTTGCGTTTTGGTCTGTTCATAATTAGCTCCATGATCATTGAATACTCATAACTGATCTGATCCTGTAATCTTTAACCATGAGTCAGACGGTAAGCTTGGGGGCTTACCTACCAGTGGCTAAGCATTGGTTACTAGACGTACCAATGAATGATGTAAACAGTGGTAGTTATAAGTATTACTATTACCGAGAAAACACCTGTCGGCATTCGCTGCACTTTTGGATCTCAAGTGACAGCTATCTCGACGATTTTGACTAATCTCCGTTGTTCGGAAGTTAGTATTTGACTGGCAAAAAAATTGCCGGTTGGGCAATGCTACGAGGCTGATCAATTCCTCGTAGCGAGTGCCGTTATCGAGCCGATTTCAAACCGAAATGGTCGAAAACCCTGATACTTCTGATATCCGTATCAGAAATATCGGTTTTTTAAGTGGTTCAGCGCTGAAAATTGGTCTATTTTATGTTGCTATTTAGCTCACCTCCTTAAATTATTCTGCCTGGCAAAAGCTTGGTATTTAGTCCTTACTGCCTACTTTGAACGCTTAAAATTATGGCAAAATAGCTCCCACATATGTGGTTGATGTGCCATCGCAGGATACAAGTCTATATACACCAAACCCGTAGTAGGAAATTTGTATACCATCACCTCATTCCATGACTGCAGAATATCCAACGCCTGGGATAACGCTGGCTGGCTTCTCAGACGACTGGGTCCGCTGCGTCGCACTGCGCTTTTGGCTATATAGCGCTCGCCATTTTCCCGCTTGGTTTGGCAGTATTCTTGGAGAGCAAATGCGTTTTTCAAATAATTAGGATAAGTCTGAAAACACCTTAGGTAAGTGTCGGAAAAGTGAAATGCAATCCTTTCCGCATCTTGGAGAATCCCTAAGCTTATTTTTTCATCTTTCCCATGTTCAAAGTAGGATAGCAATGCGGCAATGCGGCCGATGTTCTCAAGTAGCTTGTTACCGTGATCTTTTGCGTATTGAAAACGTCCGTTGACTTGCAAGCCAAGCTCAATTTCGTTGTAAAGGTCGTAAGCATAGGTCTTTGCTTCGTCAGAAAACCTTATAACATGCCGAGTTTGGTTAGTCGTGGCATTCTCAGCCAGTATTTCTTCCATTCTCTCAACATAACGTTCGTACCCCTCCTTTGAATCGACCCTAGATTGGTCTAAAAACCGCGTTCCT
>MDTC01263779.1_pt1 | contig 22183 bp, 8 predicted proteins | sample 811181 | NCBI WGS metagenome assembly MDTC01 (sample SAMN05326644, study PRJNA326480) | marine metagenome | isolation source: seawater | place: Pacific Ocean: North | collected 2011 | reverse complement strand
TGGGGTACCAGAAGCGATTTATGAGTCGTATCTTTCAATTAAAAGACCAACTTCCATCCATTGGAGGATTCTATCCACTGGATGTTGCAGAAGATGCAACGACTCAGGAATTTTTTGATGCATTCGCAAAAGACCATCCGGGCAAAAAGGCAGATATCCTTATCCATGCTATCGGATTTGCACCAAGAGCCTGTTTTGACCGTCCAATTCTATTCGTTGAAGGTGAAGATATCAACACGGCCATGACCATTTCCGCCAATTCCCTTCAACGCTGCCTTAAGCATGCACTTCCTTATTTGAATCCAGGTTCGTCTACGGTGACACTGACCTATGCAGCAGCAAATCGATACGTTCCCAATTATGGAATTATGTCCATGGCGAAAGCTGCGCTTGAATGCTGGACGAGGGAGTTGGCGTGCCATTTGGGGCCGGAAGGTCATCGGATCAACGCTATTTCGTCAGGGCCAATTCGTACCATTGCAGCGGGGGGAATTCCCGGATTTGACCGTATTCTTGACCACGTTGAAGCAAATGCCCCATTGCGCCGCAATGTAAGCCAACAAGACGTTGCAGGTGCTACACTATGGCTCTCAAGCCCTCTATCTTCTGGAGTGACTGGCCAATGCATCTATGTTGATGCGGGTTACTCAATTACGATGGTGCCAGAAAGCATCATGAATTAAGGTGAATAAAATGACCATTACTACCGATGACGGCAAACCTTGCGAAGGTCTTGAACAAGGGCCCTTTGAACCGATTGCGGTCGTAGGGATTGGCGCTCTTATGCCAGATGCCCCAAGCATCGAAGACTTTTGGCAGAACATCATCGATAAGAAAGTCAGCATTGCTCCTTTGCCTGAGGGCAGATGGCCTGGGCCAATGAGCCATTTTTGGAAAGAAGGCGGCCCTGGAGAGCATACGGAGGGATTCACTTATGCAAAAATTGGCGCTCTCGTGAAGGGTGATGAGTTTGATTGGCGTCGTTGGCGGCAACCTCCCGGCACACTTCCACAAATTGACCCGTGCCAGTTGTGGGCGGTTACCGTTTCAGCCGATGCAATAGAACATGCCGGATACGATGGTGAAAGCAATGATATCGACCGCACCAAAACGGGTGTTGTCTTTGCCAATGCCCTTGGTGGAGAAAATAGGAATCTGTCAAACATTCGTGTTTGGTCCGAACACACCAAACAAACCGCCATGACTCACGGCATGCCGTCGACAAATGCTGATGCCTTTGTGAACGAGATCAACGAGGGCACGCCACGTGTTGATGAGGATACGATGCCGGGTGAACTTGCGAACGTCGTTTCAGGAAGAGTGGCCAATCTCTTGGACTTGCAGGGGCCGAATCATGCAATGGATGCTGCATGTGCATCTTCCATGGCCGCTGTTTTAGATGCGTGCCGACTTCTTCAAACTCGTCAAGTTGACGTGATGTTGGCGGGAGCTACAGATCGGACAATGGATCCTGCAACCTTCGCGAAATTCTCAGCGATTGGAGCGCTTTCCCCATCGCACTCTTCGCCGTTTGATGCCCGTGCAAACGGGTTTGTAATGGGTGAGGGGGCCGGTGTGCTTGTTCTCAAGCGATTGAACGATGCCATCCATTCTGGAGATGAAATATACAGTGTTATTCGGGGTATTGGCGGTTCGTCCGATGGACGTGGAAAAGGAATTACTGCTCCAAGTCAAAGGGGGCAAATTCAGGCGATTGCCCGAGCGTACAGCCAAGCCGGATATCCAGCCTCTTCAGTTGAATTGGTTGAGGCTCACGGAACATCTACCAAGGTCGGTGATGCGACTGAACTCTCAACACTGTCTCGATTGTGGACTGGCATAGAGGGTACAGGCAAGGTTGCCGTTGGCTCCATCAAATCTCAAATTGGTCACCTCAAGGCGGCTGCAGGTATTGCTGGAATCATGAAAACGGTCATGGCTCTCCATCACCGCACCATTCCTCCGAGCGCCAATTTTGAGACGCCAAATCCAACTGTTGATTGGTCAAATATTCCATTTTTTGTGCCCACAGAAGCCCGAGAATGGCCTCGGCCAAGCGATAACCCTCGGCGAGCCGGTGTCTCTGCTTTTGGCTTTGGAGGAACGAATTTCCACATTGCTTTGGAAGGATATGAGCCTGATGTTCATCGCCCACTTGCTTTGGATTGGGAAGGCCGCTGGAACGCATACGCACAATCTTCGGCCTCAACCGCAGAAGCCCCCTCAATATTTGATTCATCAGCACAGCCAACAATGACTCACGAGCAACTCAAATCGATTGAAGGAGGCCTTCTGCTCTTATCCGCTTCATCGGTGAAGGAGTTGTCTTCTTCGCTCGGTGCGTTGAAATTCGGAGAGCCAAGATTTGATTCCGACCCACGAGGGAGGAGACTTTCTGAGGCCCTCCAAGGAGCAAGTGGGGAATACGATTCATCCCATCAGGCAAGAATGGCTCTCGTCGCAACATCTTGGGCAGAATTTGACAAGCGAGTCACGCTTGCACTCAAGGCAATGGACGACCCTGAAAAATGGGGCTTTCTTCAATCGCAAGGCATTCTCATCAGTACCGACTCCGCCTTGCCAAAAGAGGCCAAAGTAGCCCATATGTATCCTGGTCAAGGAAGCCAATACGTTGGAATGACCAACGACCTTGTCAAGCGATTCTCGCCCGCAGCATCTGTTTGGAAGCAAGCAGATGTCACCATGGTCGATGTCCTTGATGGCGAGACGCTTTCCGGTTTTGTATTGAGGGATTCGCTGTCTTCGGATGAACTCAAAGAAGCCGAGCACAAACTCAAACAAACAGAATACACACAACCAGCAATGCTCACTGCCGATTTAGCTATTGAGCGGACCTTGAACGCCTTTGGCCACCATCCTGACATGGTCGCAGGCCACTCACTTGGCGAATATGCTGCATTGATGTCATCGGGTATACTTGACATGGATGGAGCGTTGCGTGCAGCAGCAGCTCGCGGTACGGAAATGGGCTCGGTTGAAATCGACGATAAAGGATTGATGGCAAGTGTAAGTGCTCCATATGATGAAGTGGAAGCGATCTTAGATGCAACAGAAGGATACGTGATTGCAGCCAATAAAAACTCACCAAAAATGACCGTCATTGCCGGTGAAACTGCACCGGTTCGCTCAGCAATGGCCGCTTTTGAATCCAAAGGATTCAACAGCGTTGAACTCGCTACTTCTCACGCATTCCACTCCCGTATTGTCGCACCTGCGAATGAACCGTTGCGACGTTTCCTTGAGTCCCTTGAGATTCGTTGGCCCAGTATTCCGATTACAGCCAACGTTGATGGAAGATTTTATCCAATGAAGGGTGGAGATTCTAAACAGGAGGTCTTGAAACAACTGGCTCCTCAAATGGCCTCTTCAGTTGAATGGACCAAACAAATTGAAACCATGTACGATGCTGGCGCCAGAGTCTTCGTTGAAGTTGGCCCCAAACGAGCCCTGACCATGTTTTCAATGCAAATTTTGGAAGACCGCCCTCACCTATCCATCATGTCCAACCATCCAAAACAGGGAGGTATTGCAACATTCCTTACCGCTCTTGGAGCCCTTGCCCTCGCAGGACGAGCGCCTCAATGGCCAGATACGAATTCAAACATTCTAAGTGAAGCCTTCAGAGCGGGCCCAATCGAGGCACATCACCCTGTGCAAATGGCTACAGGGCCGTCAACCTCAGAAGTTGAATCGCTCCGCGTTCGGGCACGCCCACTTCCGAGTGGAGCAGGGGCTGTTGTCGTACCTTCTTCTTCCCCAGTTCACCACCCGGTAGTCGACAACGAATTCGCACTACAACGGGCGATTCGGGCTTATGTTGGTGACCGGATTGGAGCGTTTAGCAACTACCCTGCTTCATTTTGCCACGGGCATGTTATGCTTCGTGAAGGGCTTGGATTGAATGAATCTTCCATACAAAACGTCATTTCAACACTGGCGAGTGAAGCTGAAACTGACGGCGAATATGACCCCAGCCAATCCTTGACCGCAGGCGATTTAGCACGATGGGTCAAGATGCCCCCATCTTCATGGGCACCTCGCTCGACCGTGACATCACCTCAAAGATCAGAGGCATCGCACCGTGTTCAAACGGCGCCTGCAGTCAAATCACATTCGGGTTCATCAAGAGATACGGACCCCTTTGTCGTCACCGGTATTTCCCTTGGACTTCCTGGTATGGACCGTGTCTTTTCAGAGGATACCTTTGAAAAATTAGTGCGCGGAGAAACGTGTATTTCAGAAGTTTCAGATGAATACAAGCAACGACTTCTCGACAAGAACATTGTCCGCCTCATCAAAGGAAGAGACGGTTCGGTCAACATGGACCAAGCAACGGTCTTTGGAGACATCCCCCAACTCGCAGGCCTCAAAGGTGCATTTGACCTTTCAGAAGAATTTGGTATTGACCCCAAGGTCGTGCTCGCCTGGGACATCAGTACACAATTGTCTGTCGCTGCAGGTTTACTTGCACTCCGTGACGCTGGAATTCCACTCACTCCTGTTGAACAGGTTGGCAAAGGTGGACTCCGACTCATCCGGAATTGGCAAGTTCCTCAAATTCAACGGGAACGCACGGGTATTGTGTTTTCATCCTGTTTCCCTGGATTGCAGATGGCCTCAAAGCATGCCAAAACTAACGGGGACGATGGCGAGGGTCGGTTTGACCGGCGTTACTTGTTCCAAGCCCTCAACATGGGCCATTCACAATTCGCTCAATACACCGGCATCAGGGGCCCGAATACGACGATTAACCTTGCTTGCGCATCCGCTACAGCGGCCTTTGGAGTTGCTGAAGACTGGTTGGAAAATGACCGAGTAGACCGTGTTGTCATCATCAGTGGAGATGATGTGACGGGTGACGACCTTTGGGAGTGGATTGCTGGCGGGTTTGCAGCCTCTGGGGCTGCTGCGACCAACAATATCGTAGAGGAAACAGCCCTACCATTTGATCGCAGAAGAAACGGCCTCATCCTGGGAATGGGGGCTGCTGCATTCGTTGTTGAGCGCCATTCCGAAGCAAAACAACGAGGCGTACAACCCATTGCCGAATTGCTTGGTTCGACCACGGCAAATTCAGCATATCACGGGACGAGACTTGATGTTGAACACGTTGGCGAAATCGTGAACGATTTCATCAGTTCTATGGAACAACGTTGGGGTCTTGACCGGCATGAGTTCGCTCCAAAAACTGCATTCTTTTCACATGAAACATACACTCCTGCACGTGGGGGTTCAGCACAATCTGAGGTCAAAGCCCTTCGAGATACTTTCGGAGAATCGACCAACAGCCTCGTTATTGCGAATACCAAAGGATTCACTGGGCATCCAATGGCGGTTGGGATTGAAGATGCAAGTATGTTCTACGGCATGCTGACGGGGCGTATTCCCCCAATTGCTAATCACAAAGAAAACGACCCGGAATTGGGCGATTTGAATCTATCAACTGGTGGAGATTATCCGGGACTTCAGTATGGATTGAGATTTGCGGCTGGTTTTGGCTCCCAAATTGCGCTCTCTTTGGTTCGTCGTTGGCCCATTGAAGGTGAACGAATCAATGGAGCAATCTTGCTTGCTTGGGCAAGAAAACTCGCAGGAACGGATGATGTTGTGATGCGAATCCTCCAAAATAAACTCGTGGCTTATGTCGATGGAGATGACAACCTTCACGGCGGGGTTCAAGGCGAACATTGGGAGCCGACAAAAGAGTGGGAAGGCAAAGCATCGGTCCAACCAGAAACCGCCCCGCCCCGCATTGAAACTCCTCCTGCTGTTGCTGCTCCTAAGCCATCACCTGCACCGGTTATGCCGTCAGCACCTCTCGCAGTAAGCGACGAGTCTACGGTTCAAACGGTCATTGATGTTGTCGTGACTCATACAGGTTATCCAGCGGATTTCATTGAACTTGACCAGGACTTGGAAGGTGAATTGGGCATTGATACGGTAAAACAAGCTGAAATTATGGCTGATATCCGTGAGAAATTCTCACTTCCCGTCGACGAGGATTTCATCCTCTCGGATTATCCGACTCTGAATCATATGATTTCCTACATTCAACAGATGACCGGTTCAGAACGTTCACCACCCGCACCTCAACCTCCGGCCACACCTCAACTTGAGGCTCCAGTGACTGTTTCAAAGACCGAACAAAAAGATGCTCCATCGCCAGTGGTTGTTGATGATGTTTCAATGCAAAATATTGTTGTTGAAGTCGTAGTTGAACACACAAAGTACCCAGCAGATTTCATTGAAATGGACCAAGATTTGGAAGGTGAACTTGGAATTGACACGGTCAAGCAAGCTGAAATTATGGCTGATATCCGAGAGCGTTTTGATCTGCCTATCGATGAAGATTTTGTTTTGTCTGATTATCCAACACTCAATCACATGATGGGGTACATCCAAACCATGCAGGGTGGCGCCCCACCTTCAGTACCCTCTTCAGCACCCAAGGAAAGTGCCCCAACTCCAGCACCAGCTGCCGTGACACCTCCAGTGGAATTGCCTCCATCTTCTGGCTCAAATCCAGATATTGAATCGGTCCTCATTGAGGTCGTGGTTGAACATACGGGTTATCCAGCGGATTTCATCGAGATGGACCAGGATTTGGAAGGTGAACTTGGAATCGATACCGTCAAGCAAGCCGAAATCATGGGGGACATACGTGAGAAATTTTCACTTCCAGTGGATGAGGACTTTGTTCTTTCCGACCACCCAACGCTCAACCATTTCACCGCCTATATCGTGAAAATGACCGGAGGCGCCACAGCGGCACCTGCGTCATCCGAACCCCTTCCAGTTGAATCCACAGTAGAATCGGCCACCGATACGTTCACTCCTTCGGGAACTCGTAGGTGGCAAGTTGAAGTCGAAGATTGTCAAGGAACTGATGAGCCACTTACCATTAATGGGGCCGTTGTTGTTACCGACGATGGGTGGGGAATCGCAGAGGCATTTTGCAAGCGCATGGATGCACGAGGCTTGCATGCTGTTCGTGTTGGTTTTGAGAGCAGTATCCGAGAACCATCTGTCCTTAACGAAGGCGGTCGAACCGTCTATCGGGCTGACCCAGAACAACCTGAGCATGTGGCTTGGATCAGTGAACAACTACGGGCCACGACGATTGGCGCTCTTGTCCACATGGCTCCGATGAAAATCGCTTCTGCACAGTGGGAGGAAGACACCGTCCCATCATCACAGATTGCTCTGGCCGGTCATGGGTGGTTTGCTCTCTTGAAAGAATTGAATGATCATATTTCAAATGAAAAACCAGCGATTATCGCCTCCGTCACCGCTATGGATGGGAGGCATGGAAACATCGGTGAACGTTTCAATTCAATCCAATGCTCAGCATCAGGCGTTACCAAGTCCTATGCCTTTGAACGCCCAGACTTGCGCTGCCGAGCCATTGATTTACATCCAGAACTTCTCTTTGAGGAGGTAGACGCCGCAAAACGGATTGAACATGATGTGTTTGCGCTTGGAGGAGAAGTAGAAATTGGCTTGGACCGAGACGGCCGCCGTTGGACACTCGTAGCCTTTGCAGAAGACCTTGTTGAAGAAACACAGCCGCTTACCAGTGAAGACACCTGGCTCGTTTCTGGTGGCGGCTCCGGAGTTACTGCTGCTTCAGTTATCGGAGTGGCAACTTCAAGCCAAAATGCAGGAGCCCACTTTGTTCTTCTCGGTCGTTCAGCACTTCTTGAAGAAACAGAACATTGGATCGAATGGGACGAATCTCAACTTGCCGAAGAGAAGAATGCCCTAAGGCAGCGATTGGTTGATGCAGCAGATGATGGAAAGGTCACCATGGTCGAATGGAACAAAGCCTGGCAGAAATACACTCGTAGCAGGGATGTTTTCATCACGATGGACACCATCGTCAAGACCGGCAATACTGCAGAGTATTGTTCTGTCAATGTAACTGACTACGAAGCGCTTGAATCCCTTGGCCAGAATCTCGAAAGAGAGATTACCGGTATCGTTCACGGAGCAGGTCTTGAAGATTCAAAGCTCGTTGGCGATAAATCGCATGAAATATTTGACAACGTCGTCCGTGTTAAAATTGATGGATGGAGGGCCCTATTAGGTGCAGTGCGTGCTTCAGGACGAGACTATCCACTGTTTGCTTCTTGCTTTACCAGCGTAGCGGGACGGTTTGGAAATGGCGGTCAGACGGATTATGCTGCAGCCAATTCAGTTCTCGATGCGGAGATGGCTCGTCTCACAGCCAGTTCTTCATGCCGTGCGGTTGCCATTGGTTGGACCGGATGGCGTGATGTTGGCATGGCCACGCGTGGTTCAATCGAAGCCGTATTTGAGGCAGCAGGAATTGAGACGCTTTCTGTTGAGGACGGCGTCCATATCTTCGTAGATGAGGCATTGCGAGGCGGTAAGCGCAGGGTACTTGGGTGTGGGTCCCTCGGTATGATGGATCGTTTCGATTCATTCCGTGAGGCTCCGTTGAAATTACCTCCCAGTATGGCTGCAACAATTGCAGATCCCTCACGATTCCCATTCATTGACAAAGTCCTCGACCTTGAGGATGGAGCCTCAATGACCACGCAAAGCACCCTTTCAGTTGACGACCACCCGTTCCTTACAGACCACGCCATCGACGGAGTACCTTACCATCCTGGGGTCATGGCGTTGGAAATGTTTGCACAAAATTCACTCCTTTTGCGCCCCTCAACATGCTTGGCGGGATATGAAGAGGTTACCTTCGGGCTACCGGTGAAACTTCTCAAAGGTCCAATGATTGTACGTGTGGTGTCTCAGATTGAGCGAAAAGATGGTGATTTGACCTGGGTGCGATGCACGCTTGTTTCAGACCTTGCAAATTCCAAAGGGGAAGTCTTTGGTGAGCGTGAGCATCACACAGCTCTCGTTCGTTTGGTAGAGAAATGCGAGGACCTTTGTCCATTCCTTGATCGCGAGGTCAATCTGCTTCCAGAGATTGGCATACCCCCATCAGGCGAATTGATTCAACGTCCCGATTTCATCTATCAGCGCTACTTCCATGGCCCACGATTCCAATCGCATGGAGGTGTGCTAAGAGGTGTTGGAGACGATGAACATCCAGGTATTGATGGGCGTGCTTTGATGCGTCATCAACTTCCGCAGACCGACCAATTTTCTATTGAGAGCAATGGGGAACAGGTGTTGCTCGAAGCCTTGCCGATGCTGATTGAAGCAGGCTTCCAAAACGCAGGCTTGGTGGCTATGGAGTCAAAGGGCTTCAGTAGCCTGCCTGTTGGGATTCAATGGTCAACAATGCTCCGAGTTCCTGAAAGCGATGAGAGTCTACGTCTTCGTAGCATACAAACCTCATCGGATGATGAAGGAGTCACCGTTCACGATGTTGTTATCGTCGGCGATGATGATGCTCCAGTGCTCGCCATGAAGGGGCTGCGGTTGAAGGCGATGGCACCCGTGGCGGACGAACACAGTGTTGAATTTGTTCGATGATCGGTGAGCGCATGGAACGCCAGATTGTGGAATTAAACCACCCGACTTTTGAATCACTGGGAGTTCGTGCCTATAGCATGCCAGTTCACACCTTTGAACTTCGTGAAGTACCACTCGCGAATGCAGATGAAGTGGCTACTTTTGCGACGCAGAAGCGAAACGATGAGCACATGAGTGGACGATGGTTGTTGGGGCACGCCCTCAAATCGTGGGGCATTGAAGATTTGAGTGTCCTCCATATCCTTCGTAATCAAGAACGTGCTCCACGAGTCGCCTACTTGCAGGGCATGTGGCTGAATTTACCGCTTCCCTCAATTTCAATCTCACACAGCGGAGGTCATGTGTTCGTTGCTCTTGCCGATTCCAGTATGGATGTGGGTATCGATGCTGAGCCGAGCTCTCGTTCCCTTGCAGCAAATGCCTTTGATATGATGTCCACTGGAGATGAACTTGAGCAACTCCGTCAGCAACCAAACGCCTCCATGTTCTTGTGGACCGCAAAGGAAGCAGTGCAAAAAGCCATGCGAAAAGGAATGCATCTTAATCCTCGCAAAATTAAAGTTTCAATTGGACAAAATAATCAAAATATTTCAATTGAAAATTCAAAAATTCAATTGGTAAGTTGGACAGAAAGTGACTTCCAATTGAGCCTAGCAATCCGCTTGAAATCCGAGCATTTGGTTACTGCGGAAGACCGATTATTGGAAGCGACTCGTTCGGCAATGGAGAGCGACCCTGATTGGGGCGTAGGGTGTAAGACAAACAGGGGAAATGTGTGAACTCAGTTCCACAGTCTGCTTGACTCCCATGGGAGTTCAAGTGCAATGCCGAGTTCGGTAAGAATCACGTAATTGAATAAGATGTAGAGTGCTACGGTGAAGGTTCCTACGAATAAACTGGTGTTGATGACCCTCTGTCGTTGTCGTTTTGCTTCATCGAGTGAACAGATTCCTTCTTTTCTGAAATACACGACCAAGCCAACAACGACCATCATGGTCGATGCGATGAGAAGGAGCGGTCGAAACCATCCCATTCCGTTGTATCCCCAATAGAGGTTGTCGGAAAGAGCAGCTGCGGTTGAAACGCTCGCCAGTCCAAAGAAAACGAGGACTACGCTGGGAAAGCAACACATTGAGGCCATGAATGCAGACCCCCCGATGAGTTTCCATAGGGAGCGGACATCGTTCGCTGTAGCTTCGCCGCTCATGGGTCTAAATCATGCCGTGTGCTTTTGAAGCATTGTTTCATGTGCAGGCAGAAAAACGATCTTCGGTATTGAGCGCATCATGGTAAACAGAGAGAGGGAGAACTGGAGTTCCATCCGACCATTGCCCCATTTGCGTTAAGGTTTCTTTTTCGATCATGTATTGATAGGCCCAGTCAGCGGTAAACGAGTCGTTTCTCCCGTGCGCAACGAGGAAATCAGCCTGAGCGTCGATACGACGGTAAAAGCCCCAATCCGATAAGCGGTCATGAGCAGGGTTGGTTTGGAGGTAGTGGCTCGCAATAAGTCGCGGGAATCCATATTGGTCGGAATGCACTTCTATCAACTGATTTCGTTCGCTTGGTAGAGCGTTAAACATCTGCTGATGAAATACACCGGGACAACTTCCAACACTCATGTCATCTTCTGTAACAGCAACTTGAACCATGGTGTTCAGGGGTAAATTGCTCAAATCTGGTTCCATGAAGTCCCCCATTGGGCGACTCGCAGGAGATTCCAACGCGACAACAAGAGCATGAGAGCCCCAGCCTTTGGGGAGCACTTCATCCAAAGTGATGAAGGTGTAGGCCCCACCTAAACTATGACCTCCAACCCAGAGCGAGGTTGGATCTACCGTTCTGTTGCCAAGATTGTCTTCCATTTCTTGAGACCTGTTCTCGCCAATGATCATGGTTTCAAGGTGATTGATCGCAACGCGTATCGCAGTGTCACGGTATGCATGTTGGAGAAAATCCGATGTCCCGTTAACATCAACCGCCTCAAAGGATTCGTACCCAGCAGGACGTAAATCCGAGGGATACTGCACCAATGCTACAGCCATCCCTTTTGCTGAAAGATGGTCAATCCAGTAGGTGTATGCATCAAGGTCTGGGTATCCAAAACCGTGCAATAAGATGCCCAAGGGGATGGTTTGTATGGGGGATTCATCGGGTAGAAGTGGAAGTGTTACATGTACGGAGAACACAACATCATCCTCTCGATCACCCTGAATTGCTGCAACATCTTCTGGCATATCATAGGGTTCTGAGAATCTTATGGTCTCGTAAGGACCTGGATTTGAGCCATACCCAATTGCTGGAGCATCGGGTGGAGACGGTGCAAATCCCACGAGGGCAGGGACGCCTGGCATGAGCATCCAAGCTGCGACAAATACGCCTATCAAATGAATCACTCTGGCTGGCGTGGTTCCTTCCAGGGCAGAGGTTCGCAGTCGTGGCATGCCTCCAACCATAAGCAGCAGCCACAAGAGCAACCAAGCGTAGAGCATCGGCAGCATGAGAAATGCTCCCTTCAAGTAAAAGATGTCCATTACGAAATGTATTGCTATCAATCCACTAACAACGCCGGTGGCGATCATAAGTCCTTCATCAATCGCATTCTGATTGGGAGATGAGACCTTCCATTTGTTGAGGAAAAAGGCTCCGATGCTAATCAGTATGAACAACGTCAAGGTCTGTTCAGTAGAGGTGCGCAACCATACTGTCCAATCGAGTGAACGAACGGCATGGGGCCAAATGGCATCGATCACTCCTGTTCCTTGAATGAGCCGTACAATCGCCTCACTGAATGCCACTAAAAACCCCGTGAAGAAGAGCATTGGTCGCCAAAATGGAGATGACCGCCAATGCTTACTTGGCGTCATCATCTCTTCTTCCATGAGCCATTGTCGGGTTTGTTGTTCATCAAGATTCGTTTCGTACCTTAGGCGCCGTTGGCCATCAATACGGTACATCTTTCCATCCGATTTTGTATCCAATCAAATTGAAACTTCGGTGCAACAAAGGAGTGATGAGGATTAAGACGAGCATTGGGATACGGAGTTCTGGTGCTGCGAGAGCAGAGGTTCCAAGAAAGAGTTGACCGAAAACAAACACCATGATGGCGAAAGGAAGCGTGTCGAGCAAGGGTGCTTTGGACGAAACATCACCCTCCCTTTTGAGTCCTCGTCGTCTCTTTACAAAGGAACCGCAACTGTCACCGAACAAACAAGCAAAGCCAAGGAATGTACCGAGTATGAACGCAGTAACGTACATGCCTCCAATCGCAAACCATGCACCAGCCGAACCGGTTAGCGGCGACGCAAATACGGTTGAACCGTCATCAAACACCGTCGCCATTCCACCATCATCAACAATGGCGACCATGAGCATGCAAAGAAGCCCCGATGTCATTGAGCCTCCAATAAGTCCGTTCCATGTCTTTCCATCTCCGAGTATACGATTTCCATCCTTCCACTCTCTCCCTCCATCAATTGGCCAAGGTCCATAACCTGTTTTCGGAAGCCATTTCCCCCACATCATCGCGAAGGTGTTAGCCAAGAAACCGGGGAGGTAGAGCCAGAGAGTTAGCAGACAAAGGAAAAACAGATTCATTGCGAAAACCTACTGAGCCGTTTAGGGTATGGCCTAATCTCGTAGCGTATAGCCTTTGATTGTTGCGAGTAAGAAGCAGAGCGTTCGCAGGATGTGAGCTAGAAGGTGCGGATAGCGGGAGTTGAACCCACGACAAAAGGTTGGAAACCTCCTATGATACCACTTCACCATATCCGCAGTGTAGCGTCCCTCCGAGCAACCACTCCTCTTTGAGTCAATCGGTTGAGTTTTTACTTCATCACTTTCGTCGGTATTCTTCAAACATTGACCGACTGCGCGCTCTTTGAACGGGTGGTGCTGAGCGGTTTTGACGTTCTGAAATCAATCGCGGGGTGGGAACTATTTCCACTCCCCGATTGCCCATTAATTCTTCAGCTGCCGCTCGACGACGTTCTTCTGACCTCGCATTCTTACCACGTCCTCTCAAAATAAGTGCGCCCATGAGGACGAACAATACCAAAATTCCAACAGATGCTTGCGCCAGCGGGTTCTCCATCAATTTGGAAAGCGATGCAGCGTTTTCATCGGTTGCTACCGTGTCGGGTATGTTTGAGTCAACTGTGGTGATCTTAACCGTGACAGTATCCATTGGATTCTCCGCACCTGGTTCGCGAACCGACAGAAGAATCTGATGCGTTCCAATGTCCTGAACATTTCCTGTGAATGTCACAATCTGACTGTTTCCAGTATCTGGTGTAAACGTAAGGTATTGGACGGTTGAATCAGCGATGACATCGTTGGTTCCTTGCCACTCAACTCTTGCAGCAAATGAGGTCGTCATGGTTGTGCTAACAGTACAACTGAAGTCGATGTAGGTTTGTGCTGCCAAATCGATTGAAATTTTTGTTGGAGTGCATGTCATTGACCCTTCAGCAGAGTTCCGTTGAGCGTCATTTGGCCAGTGGTCGGGTTTGTATGCTCCAAGTGTCGCATTGTCTCCCCATCCGTCATTGTCACCGTCAAAGTATTGGCTTCGTTGGAGAGGGAACCAATCGTCAACATCAGCCCATCCGTCACCGTCCGTATCCAAGCAGCCGAGTTTTCCAGCCTTCGTTGAGGTACCGTTCTCCATTGGGCACGCATCTCCGTTGGTTCCACTCGCTTCGTTCCCGTAGCCGTCACCGTCGGTATCGTACCACTGCGTCTCATCGTTTGGCCACACATCGTTTTCATCACTGATTCCATCGCTATCTGTGTCCACACAACCGAATCGGTCGATGGTTGATGTTCCCACAGTGCTGTTACAATCATCTGCGTTGTTTCCGTCCGGATTATCACCGTAACCGTCACCGTCACCATCGTACCATTGCGTTGCATCGCTCAGGAAAAGGTCGTTGGCATCAGATGCGCCATCACCATCACCGTCCACGCAACCGTAGCGGTCAATCGTCGAGGTTCCTGCCGTAGTTGGACATGCGTCAGGATTCAGTCCTGATGCGTTCTCGCCGTATCCATCACCATCAGTGTCAATACTTTGTGTGACTTCAAGAGGCAGTGCATCAGCTCCGTCACTGACGTTCCAAGCACTTGTATTGTCAAACGCTGGTGTGGGGTCTGACACGCCATCGCTGTCACTGTCCAAGCACCCGATTCGGTCGATGAGTGAGGTCCCTGTGACATTTGGACATGCGTCGGCCTGAACTCCACTGGGGTTGTCCCCGAATCCATCATTATCGATATCGGACCACTGCGTTGGCTCATTAGGAAATGCGTCGGTAAGATTTGAGACACCATCGCTATCACTGTCTATACAGCCGTAACGATCGATTGTTGAGGTCCCAGCCTCTCCAGGGCAAGCATCCGGTTGAAGTCCACTCGCATTGTCCCCGTATCCGTCATTATCTTGGTCAAGCCATTGGGTCGCAAGGTCAGGTAGAGCATCGAGGGAGTTGTCCCATCCATCGCCGTCGTTATCAAGGCACCCATATCGGTTGCCGAGGGTTGAATTTCCTGCCGTGTTCACACAAGCATCTGCGAAGATACCACCGGGGTTATCTCCGTATCCGTCACCATCAACATCAGCCCACTGTGTTTGTTCGTTAGGATGACTGTCTTGAATATCGGCCCAACCATCTTGGTCAAAATCAATGCATCCGTAGGTTGCATTTTGCCATGATGTTCCAAATTCATTGGGGCAATGATCTGGCAGGCTTCCTCCGATATTGTCCCCGTAGCCGTCACCGTCGGTATCGTTCCATTGAGATGGTTCAGCCATGAAGGCATCGGCACCATCGGCCGCCCCCCACGAAGAATCCGGGTCGGAATATCCATCACCGTCTTGGTCCGGACATCCTTTCCTGTCCTCGACGGAAGTTCCTGCGATATTGGGACAATCATCGTCGATGGTGTCGTCGTATCCGTCGTTATCAGCATCACCCCAGCGAGTTCCATCGCTTGCATAGGCGTCAGCACCGTCTGCTATGGTCCATCCCGCATCAGGGTCTGAGTAACCGTCTCCATCGCTATCAGTACATCCAAATCTGTCATGAGTAGAATTCCCTACATCATTGGGACAACCGTCACCGTTTGTTCCTGTGGGGTTGTCCCCGTATCCGTCTCCATCTGTGTCGACCCATTGGGTTGAATCGTTCGGGTCAAGGTCTGCTCCGTTCGCAATTGTCCAACCAGAGTCGGCATCCGAAGAACCGTCTCCATCGGTGTCAGGACAACCGAATCGGTCTCTGGTTGATGAGCCAGCCGTAGAAGGACAATTGTCTCCCTGGAATCCAGTTATCTCGTCACCAAAGCCATCGTTATCGCTGTCTGCCCATTGCGTTGCTTCCGCGGGGAATGGGTCGTCAATGTTAGCATACCCGTCTCCATCCGCGTCAGGACAACCCAAACTTCCTGTGTTGGTCGAAGTACCTGCAACGGAAGGACAGGCATCTGGATTTGTTCCTGTTGAATTGTCCCCGTATCCGTCACCATCACTATCTGCCCATTGCGAAGCGTCTGAAACGAAGGAATCAGCACCGTCTGCGACCGTCCATAATGAATCAGGGTCGGAATATCCGTCGCCATCCGTATCCGCACATCCATTGCGGTCTTGTGATGAGGTTCCAACATCATTGGGGCAATTGTCTCCGTTCGTAGCGGGAGGTGAGTTATCACCGAATCCATCACCATCGGTGTCAGACCATTGTGAACTGTCGGAAGCGAAGGCGTCAGCGCCGTTTGAAACGGTCCAACCTGAATCGGGGTCTGAATATCCATCTCCGTCCGTATCCACACATCCATTGCGGTCTTGGTCAGAGGTTCCTGATGTAGAGGTGCACGAATCTGCACCGTTGGATGTTGTCCATCCTGAATCAGGATTTGAATAACCGTCGCCATCCGAATCCGTGCATCCGAACCGGTCAGCGGTTGAATTTCCAGCTGCAGAAGGGCAGCCATCAGGATTTGTACCTGCTGAATTATCACCGTATCCATCATAATCACCATCTGCCCATTGAGTGCTTTCTGATGGGAATGCATCCGCACCATCGTTTACCGTCCAACCAGAGTCTGGATTTGAGTATCCGTCACCGTCGGTATCCGGACAGCCTGTGCGGTCTTGATCAGAGGTTCCTGCAACGTTGTCGCAATCATCTTCAGAATCATCAAAACCGTCAAGGTCTGCATCAAGACTGAGGTTTCCAAGAGTATAGTCTCCGGTCATTGCCAAAGCGAAGAATTGCGGTCCTGTTGGGACATTGCTGCCGATAACGTGTACTTCCCAGGTGCCTTGAGCAGGAGAACTGAATTTTAGGGCACGAAGGTTGTCGAGGTTGTTGGAGAGATTGGTCCAAGTACCGCTCGGGTCTTTTACTGCAAGGTCAAGATCGTTAACGAGGTTGGTTGAGGCTGTTGGAGTTGAAGCAGGGTCGGTCCATGCCAGTGAGATTGTGAAATCATCTGCACTTGACGGGACGATAAACGACCATCCGCTGTCTCCATTTGTGCTTACGGATTCGTCTTGAATCCAAGAGGTATTGATGGCTGAACTCATGTCAACGCGTCCCCATCCCTCGTGATTGTTTGGAGCTGCTTCCCCAGCACCGTTGGTTGACGAGCTGTATTGTCCAGCCATGTCGTGGGCGCTTGCGGTGTAGATGGCCTTGACCAGGGCAGAGGTAGGATTCGCCTCGCCTACGTTTTCAATGAGGTGTTCCAATAGAAGGGCAGTGGCTCCAGCGGTCAGTGGAGTGGCCATGCTCGTTCCGCCCATGTAGGTGTACGATGCGTTGTAAGCCAACCATCCTGTATCTGAAGTACTGCGTGACTTCGTTGACAAAATAAAGGTCCCTGGAGCAGAGATGTCCGGTTTGATGCGGTTGTCGTCAGTAGGCCCTCGGGAGGAAAATGCAGCCATGCCTTCGGGATTGTCTGCCATTTTGTCAGTGGAAATTGGAGAGACATACTTCGTACTTCCCCACACATAGTTCAAGCTGGAACGATCGTTTTCTGTGGCGCCGACGGTGATGACATTTTTTGCCGAAGCAGGTGAGCCGAGGGAGTCAAGATCAATTTCTCCGTCATTGTTTGCGTCTACGCCTTCGTTGGCTCCAGCAAAGAGGATGACCAGTTCGTCGTAGGTTCTTGCGCTCGCATCTGCCTGCATGGATGAGGTGGTATAATCGCCGTTTTCAGCTGAGCCCCATGAATTGGTGTGAACTCTGCTTCCATTGGCCCATGCGAGGCTAAACAAATCGTTCAAATTGTTTGGGATACCGATGAGTTCTTCTTCGCCTGAAAGGGTTGTTGCAATGGCATGGAACAGCAACTGCGATTCGGGGGCTGCTCCCGTAATTGCTCCGTTGCTATCGGTGCCATCCCCCAAGACAGAACCTGCAACATGCGTACCGTGGCCGTCCAAATCCGAGGCTGAATCGCCACAGGGGTTGAGGCTGTAGTATGTACAGGTCGATGCCGGCGGTGGATAGGAGAGGATGCCCTTGATGTGGTCTGCAAAGTCTGGATGCATCCCTGAATTGTTCACACCATTGTCAATTCCTGTGTCGGCGACGGTTACGATGATTCCACTTCCGTCAAGGCCGTTCCATGAACTGTCGATGTTCCCCATTGTGGTACTGTCCCAAAGGTCGTCAACATGCATGACTCCGATACCTTCTGAATTGAAAATTTCAAAAACAGGTTTTGCTTCAATCCACTCGATTTGATGATGTTGAGCCAACCAAGAAATCCCATCCTTGTCCGCAGCCATCGTTGAAAATCTGCCGCTATGCGAATCCACACTTACGCCAGGTTGCTCTGCGATATCTTCCGGCAACGATGTTCCTGAAAGCACGACATTGACAATTGCTCCCTCTTCATTCACGAACGGGTTTTCATATTCTGCCTCAAGCCCAAGGAGGCCAAGGGCAAGATTGGATTGGATCTTATCGGTAGCGTCCATCGCTGCAATTCCTTCAACGTTCAACGCAGAGAGTTGTTGAGGGGTTTTTCCGTTGACATCGCAATGGAATGCAGCAGGAGGTAGGAACGAATGGCATTCTATTCCGACATCTTGCAATTCATCAAACCAGGAGGTGGGGACGGGATAGGTATGGCTGATTAGATGGAAACCGTCAACCACCTGGATTCCAGTCAAGGAAGTCCAATCTTCTGGAGCAACCATTGTAACATCACGGTACAATAAATGGGTCAATGACGCTCCATTTTCTGCAGTCAACCATCCGTGCTTTGCATCAACAGAGGGCGAAATACCAATCTGTTGGAGGGATTCAAGGTCAGCGTCTGTTGTGACTTCGAGAGAGTCCAATGAATCGTTTGAAGCCCAAGCAACCGGGGCCAGCACCTGGAGGAACAGGAGCATCATGAGGAGGGTTGAACAGCGTCGTTTTTGAGCCAGCATAGAACTTCCATGAGCCGGTACCTCATGAAAGATTGCATTATCGGGCTTCAAAGATAGCGTTGTTGAATCCACGAAATACCGAGGGTTCAAGAATGGCAAGCAAGGCCGAATGGTTATGGCGAGAGGGCGTTCACAGGGGGCGGAAGGAGATATGATGGCGCCTGAGGACATCAATGAGGACACCCAAGTTCTTGGAAAACAAATTTGGAGGGTCGTTCCCTACGCTAAGAAGTACCCCAAGCGAGTCATGACAGGGATTTCTGCAAACGCAGCAGCACGGTTCTTCGACCTAATGCCCTTTGTAGCGATTGGATTCGCCGTTGATTATTTCACGACCGATACCCTCTCTGGACCTCAGATTATTCAAGACACTGTCACCTTTATTCACAGCAACCCAGCGATTGGATACGGTCTTCTTGTCTTCTTTGGATTTCTCTGTCTCGCCATCTTCCAAGGGATTTCTGAATATGCTTGGCAGACGCTGGGTTACAACATTCAACACGATTTGCGTATGGATGCGACGCGTTCCCTCATCGCCATGGAAGCTTCTTACTATGACCTGCGACAAACCGGACAAATTATGTCCGTTTTGTCAAGCGATGTCAATCAGCTTGAAGATGTGGTATCGGACTCCTCAACCTCCATCATACGTATTACCGTAACCTTCGCAACAGCGTTCATCATCTTGGTTCTCATGTCATGGAAACTTGCAGCGGTCCTCTTTGCACCGATTCTTTTCATCGTCCCAGGAGTTTACTGGTTCTCTACGAGAGTCCAGCGAAAATACCGAAAACAACGCGAATCAACCGGAGACATCAACGCAGTTCTTGAAAACCTTATTTCGGGTATTTCAGTTGTCCAGGCTTACAATGCTCAAGACTGGGAAGCAAACCGAGTCTCTAGAGAATCGGCTTCTTACCGCGACCAAGCAATGGGGGCCAGTAAAGACCGCAACCGATTCATTCCCATGATCTACGCAGTAGCAGGTGTTGCATTTGGCCTTCTCGTGACTGCAGGTGGCTATCTCGCTGGACAAGGAGAAATTACCACGGGCCAACTTGTCACCTTCTTGCTCATCAGCACCAGAATGACCATGCCGATGTTCATCTTTGGTATTCTTGTGAATCAACTTCAACGCGGTGAGGCGGCGGCAAGGCGGGTCTTTGCAGCCATTGATCTTGAACCAAAAATCATTGATGAAGACGGCGCAGAAGACCTTGGTGAACCGATTAGGACGATTGAATTCAACGACGTCTACTTCACCTATCCAAACACATCCATCAAAGTTCTCAACGGAATCTCGTTCAAAGTATCAGGTGGAGAATTTTTGGGCGTTATGGGCCACACCGGCGCTGGGAAAACGACCATCCTCAAACTGCTCATGCGGTATTATACTCCCGACAGCGGGGAAGTTCTCGTAAACGGTCGTCCCATCACTGAATTTACACTTGATTCAGTGCGTGAAGCAGTTGGATTTGTTAGCCAAGACCCCTTCCTGTTTTACGGCACAGTAAGTGACAACGTCGTTTACAATCAAAGTGCAAGCGAGGATGAATTGAAGCAGGCCTTGTCCCTCGCAGGGGCTTGGGAATTTGTCCAGGAACTGGAAGATGGTCTCGATACCATGGTCGGGGACCGAGGCGCAAAATTGAGCGGCGGTCAACGGGCCCGAATCTCCTTGGCGCGAGCACTTCTGAAAGAGCCCAGTCTGTTAATTCTTGATGAGGCCAGCAGCGCACTTGATGCTGAAACGGAACGCCGGATTCAAGAAAATCTGTTGTCTTCTGGAACTGAACGCGCAACCATTGCTGTAGCACACCGCCTTAGCACCATTCGCAATGCCAATGAGATTCTGTCAATGGTTGACGGAGCGGTAGTTGAACGTGGCATTCACGATGATTTGGTTGATTCCGGTGGAGTCTATGCGAGTCAGTGGACGATACAGACCGGAGATATGGCGGGCTTGTGAGGCCTCCCTCCAATTGAATTTATAATTCAATTTTGTGAGCCCCCCTTTATGAGGACCAATATTCCAGTTTATGTGGTCCTTCTCTTATTTGTGTCAACTGCTTTGGGTACCTATTGGAATCCATCTTTTGAGAAATACGATCACAATTGTAACCAACTTGCCCACCAAGGCGTTGCCCTTTCGTTTGATGACTCTAAGAACTTGAACGGATGGAACGATACCCGCAGTTATTTCACTCAAAACAACATCACAGCGACTTTTTTCATCGACCATTGGGGCCATCATACAAACGAACAAAGTAACATCATCAAGGGATTGCATGATGACGGACATGAGATTGGTTTCCACGGTAGCAATCACAAAAAATATGCAGATTATTTACGCAATAATGAGACAGCAATGTCATATTATGAGCATGAAATTCTTAGTGGTACGCAATTGATGGAAGAAGCGGGATATGAATCCGAATCCTTCGCATACCCAATGGGAAGCCGTGATGTGGTGATTGATGCCCTTGTTCTGCAAAATTATTCGGTTTTGAGGGGCATCCGCTGGAACGCTCACGGTTCCAATTCATGGAGTACATTCTGTGAGGATGGTGGAGTGTTCCGAGCGTTAAGTCTTGCACTTCTTGACAGCGAGCCAGACGTCATTTACGATGAATTGCATCAACTGTCTGGCGAGGAACGTACCTTGCTTCTTTATGGCCACTCTATTGGAGATGAGCCAGGGGAACTTGACCTCAATGAATTCCAGAACATCGTTGACATCATGGGTGAATCTAACATCCCATGGTTGAAAATGTCAGAACTTGGCCACGAATGATCAGGCTTTTTGCAACGCAGTTCGTAGATTTATTAGCGCAATGACCAGGACCGTGCACGACATCCAAAGCGGCATCAGTGGGACGGTTTCGTAGGGCAACTTGAAGATGTCAAGAAGGGATTCACCTCGGGAAAATGTTCCTCCAATGGATGCGGTGAGAAGAATCAATCCTGAAGCAGCCATGCCTCCAATGCCTTGCAATTCTCGGGAATACGGTTGAGACCAAACGCGCTCCCCGACCATGCGCCGAGATGCGAGCACACCGATGGCGAGGCCAAGAGATGCGGTAGACAGCAGCATTTTGTTCACCAAGAGTGGGTGATTGATGTCACCCCCAGGACTCGATTGGACTCCGCTGAAGATGGCGAATGGCATGGCGATGAGGCCAAAGAAAAGTGTTGCATGAGCGACGGTATCTATGGCTGTGATTCGTGATTGCAAACCGAGGATAT
>MDTC01230355.1_pt1 | contig 22187 bp, 24 predicted proteins | sample 811181 | NCBI WGS metagenome assembly MDTC01 (sample SAMN05326644, study PRJNA326480) | marine metagenome | isolation source: seawater | place: Pacific Ocean: North | collected 2011 | reverse complement strand
CTTTTTGAAACTCTGAGTATCATCTGCTGAATACTGCTCACGATTAAAATATGGTGGACTCGTAAAAACCAAATCAAGTTTACCTTTGTATTTTTGAAAACTCGGATTCTTGTGAATTTCTTCACTTCCATTCTGATAAACATCATAAGTGTTACGATGACCAAAGAATGGATTACCTCCGTTTGTTTTATCATTAAAGAAGTCCGCAAGATATTCGTAGCGACTTTTTCCAAGTTCGTCTATATAATTGTCTGTGTTTGGATCAGTTCCGATGTAGTGAATTTGTCTATCGTGTACTGACATAGCACCTAGAATACGACCGCCCCAACCAGAACTTGGATCATATATATGAAGATCACTTTTATCTTGAATGTGATCTGTGTATTTCTGGTATATATATTTTGCAGTCAACGGAGGAAAGTTTACTGCTGGTTGACTAAGACCCAACTTAAATGCTTCCATTGCCGATGGAAAAATTCGTGAGTTCTTGTTATAGTAACGAATGCTGAATTTGAATTGTACTTCTTTTTCGTCTTCTATAATTACATCATTTATATTTTCTATATCGTCACCGAAGTTTGCAGTTCTTTCTAAATTTCTGATGTTGTTTATTTCAAGCAAACCTTCTTTGTATAATTTTTTGATTTGCTTTGAGGTAAGCATCAAATGATCTGCTTCATATGCTTCAAATTTTTTTTCTGTAAATAATTCTATTATCCAAAAGTCGTTATTTGGATGAAGATGTTTTTCTTTAACAAAATTACGAACCCATTGTTCTCCATTTTCGGTTGGACATGGAACTTCAAGATCGTTTTTACAAATAGTTTTTCCGTGGGCATAAAAAGAATCTCTACGAACCGTTCTTCTCATACAGGTGTGAAAACTTTCTCGTTTTAGTGGATTTGCAAAACAATCATATACACTCCAAGATGTATGCTTGCTAGAACCGATTTTTGTTTTAAGCATCGTTGGGAAAAACTGATCTACTACCGTGGCAAACTTGTTGAAATTTCTTATTATAGTTTTTGTTCCATCCATTTCATCGGTTTGAAGAAATTTATATGTGTTGTATCCTGCTAGTTTATTAAAGTTTGCTATTATGTCTTTTTCGTTCTTTCCTGTTCTCGGAGGAAGACCCAACTCATCCCAAGTTGTTACTATATAATTTCTTAGATCATCAATCCACCTTTCAAGTTCCTTACCATTTTTTTGCAAAAGATCGTGAAAGGTAATATTGTGAGAACACTCAACAAGATTGTTTTTTTCGTAGAAATACTTTTTCATTTAAACCTATTAGTATAGGATAAATTATAAAAAAAGTCAACCAGAATTACTTTGAAATGTAAGTAACAGAAAATCAGTATTCCTATAGTCCGTTTTCAGCTGCCAAAATTACACCACTTACAATATTTTTAATATTGGTAATATCTCTTGATTGTTCATCTAATGTCTGAATATTATTGAAGTAAATTAATTCAAATTTAAGATCAAACCAATTTCCATAGTTGTTAATAAGTTCAACCATTTTTGCTTTCGTCCAGTCATACGGAGAAAGATTTTCGTCTTTATTGTCGTTGCCGAATTCACGTGGACATGAGGTATAAACTAACTTTGCTTTTTTTGCGACACAATAATCAATGACCATTTTAGTTCCTTGTATATTATAATCCCAACAATTATTTAAAGCATCAAAACTTTTAACGATTCTTGAAAACTCTCCGAAATGAAAAACAACATTCGGTTCAAATGCGTCTGCATAATCCATCTTTGTGTTATTTAAATCAAATTTTTTTGGAATCAATGTCTGCGTGTCTTTATTGAAATACTTAACACTTTTACTTTTGACGTGATTGTGTATACATCCACTACTATAATTGTCAACAGACACAATTTCTATATTCTCATACTTGCTTAAAAGTTTTTTAATAAGTGCAGTGCCAATGAATCCTGCACCTCCTGTTATTAAAACTTTATCCATGCCTATAAATATCTTTAAACTATTTCTTTTCTTTCAATCCAGTCAAGTCTGATGAACTTCTTATTTTATCACCAAGACCATCAATCATTTCTATTCCATGTTTCTTACAAATCACACTTTCCGGAACTTCACCTACACTTCTATCTCCACCATTTGCAAAGATGTCGGGTTTTATTGCATCGAGAGAAGCACAGACACTTTTGTCTTTGTCGATGCTAAGAAATACTTCGTCAACAACACTCAGTGCTTCTACGATTCTAACTCTATCTGATTCGTCCATAAATGGTTTCTCTTTTTTAAGAACACACTGATGGTTGTTGTTAACGATAACAACAAGACGATCACCAAGTTTCTTTGCCAGTTCAAGGTATTCAAGATGCCCCACATGAATTGGATCAAAATATCCACTAACTGCTACTGTTTTCATGGTGTTATTGTGATTCGTGTTTTTCTGGACGATCATAATCGTCTTGGACTCTTACAATGTCATCTTCACCAAAATAGGTGCCTGTTTGAACCTCCACTAAAATCATATCTTCTGAATCACTTGGGTTTGCCATTCGGTGTTTTGCTCCAAGTGGAATCAATACTGTTTCACCTGGTTTGTAATCTTCCGTTACATCATCCAAGGTTATTCTTGCAATTCCACTAACAACCGTCCATGCTTCTTGTCGTTTGTGGTGATATTGATAACTGAGTCTTTGTTCTGGTTTTACAAAGATGCGTTTGACTTTGCAGTATTCTGCATCTAAAAGAATTTCATAATTTCCCCAAGGTCTAATGCTTTCGTCTTGTTTGCTCATAATTTTATCCCCACCTATCAGACAAATCTTGTTCAGAAATGTCGGACTTTTTTTCTGCTGATTTAATTTCCATATCAAGTTCTAGTTTATCTATAATGCCATTGGCAGTATTTACTAAATCTTCACACACTTCCATAGGTGAGTCACCGAGTTTTAATTTATGAATAAATGTAATATCTTCTCCAATTCCAAGTACACGATACTCAAACTTTAAAACTATTTGATCGTTTTCTACTTTGGCATTTAATAACTTCATATATTATTAAGTATCTGCCTTCGGATAAGGACCACACGTATAATTAAATTTTTTTATTGTTTTTTTATGTCGTTCTGCAACAATCGCACCCGAATGATAATTGTAGTATTTCCAGTATTCTTCGTTTTTCTTTTTAAAAGGAAATGCTCCGATTTTTTTTAAACTTTTATGTTCTATTTTTAATTTTTCACACAACTTCTTGTATTCTTCTTCAAGATTTTCAAATTCCATATAATAATCCATTGATGGATTTCCTTTTTCATCAAAGTAATAGGGTTGATTAAATTGTGTATAATTTCCTATCCATCTTGCGAATTGCTCTTTAAATTCATATCCATCAAATTTCATTTTGACCAACTTATCAACATTCTCTCTGTGATTTTCTCCAACAAGTCCTCCGTCCTGCCACCAGAAATATGATACCATTCTGTCCCACGGATTTCTTGTAATTGTAAACTTGAAGTATTTATTAAATATTTTTTTTCCAACAATATCAAGTGTATCCTGTGGGTTTCGGTGGGTTGTGTCAATTATATCGTTTTCACCACACTGCTCGATGAGATTATATTCAACACTGTTTCCACCAACCTTCCAAGGTTTGAAAAAAATAAATTTATGCTTATGAGAAACTATCATTTTCCAAAAACCTCCTCAAATTTCTCAATAAAATTATTTAGTTCTTCTGTTGGTAGTTCATTGACTCCTGCAGCCTTCTCACGACCACCTCCCGTTGGAAATTGAAGTGCCAATTTGCTTGCACCATATGGATTTTCTTTTGGGGAACGAATGCTTATACGATAATTTTTTTCGTTTACTTGCGTTAGAATCGCAAATGCTTTAGTTGGATTTTCGGTTGTTTGGGTGTTGCTATAAATTCCGGAATATCTTACTGATGCTGATGTATTAGGAAGCAGAATCACCTTTCCTGTGTTTGAGTTGTGTAAAACTTCGGATGAGTTTAATTCACTTTCATCTGACTTCATCTGAGTAAATATTTTATTATAGATTTCGGATTTTTGTCTATATTCAAATGGTGATTCGTAGTTTATTATATCTAAATATACATCTTTTGGATTGGCAGTTAAATCAGTTATTTCGTTTCCGTATCCATTGTAATTTAATGTTTCACCTATTTCTTTTAACTTACTTAGTGAGTATTCATCAAAACATGGATTTAGTTTTTCTGCCTGTTCGTGCAAGTTGTCACCGTATGCACCACATATTGTCCACGGACGATACAAACCATCAATATAATTGTCTACTAAAATATTTGTACAACAATTTGGATCAGCATCTACAAATATCTCAAAGTTGTCACCGAGTTTGGTTTCACCTGGTTCGTGATGATCAAACCAAGTTACACGATTATTGTTACTTAGTATCCCATCTATGTAGTCTTTATTAGACAACAATGAAATATCAAAAACACTAAGTGTTGAGTTTTTAATTTCAACTGCGTGTCTTAGAAGTTTTACATCTCGCTTGACTCCTGTGAAAACTTCACTTTTTTGTGGAAATTGCAAGCGATATTGATGAAGACTGATAATTCCGTCTGCGTCACCGTTGAAGAAGTCAAAATAATTCATTTCTTTTTTGACTTATTTTGTTTTTTATCCCCAATTACTGCACGACCTTTGTCCGATTTCCAGTCCTGCTCAGGTCTGTCAAGTTGTTCGTTTCTTTTAATAACTGCATCTAGGATCGGTGTTGGTATCATATTGTCTTCTGCAAATTTTGCAAGGGCATTCAAATCTTTTGGGAAACAGGTGCCACCAAACCCACGTTTACCATCGTGTCCTGGCACTTTAGTGTGACCACTTCCTATTCTTTTATCTTGAGTAGCTATGCAACGAACATTTTCATAGTCAATGTCAAACTTAGAACAGATAGATTCAAGTTCATTAAAGAAACCAACCTTTACACCTAGAAATACATTCTTTAAATATTTTATCATTTCTGCTTCACTCGGTTTACATTGAATCACCTCCTTATTTACAACAGAACCACTTCCATTGTTGTATGCAAGTTCAAACATTCTTTTTATTTTTTCATATAAAAAAACATCAGTAGAACCAAGTATCCATTGGTTACAATTTTTAAAATCTTCTTCCCAATTCTTTTCGGTAAGGAATTCCGGCATAAAATTAACATCAAGTTCTTCACTCGTTCCAGGTGGTACAGTGGAACGCAGGACTATATACTTGGTATCATCGATTTCTTGAATTTCTTCGCATACTGAACGAACAATATCAAGATTTGCACTTCCGTCTGAATTCATTGGTGTGGGAACTGCAACAAAAATAATTTCGGACTCCTCCACAAATGTTTCAATATCCAATGTTTTAGGATCTCTCTTTTCTGGAACAACGTCCCATACTAATACTTCTACGTGTGGTCTAAGCAATGTCATTGCATGACCCACGAAACCATTACCGACTACTCCAATCTTCATATAACACAATCTCCATAAGTTTAAGTGCGATATAACCTTTTTATATAAGTATAATATATATTATTTATTGTGTTTACTTTCGTATCGTTTATACGACCAAAACAAAGAAACAAATAGTGTTGGAATGTTTAACTTGTATCCAGAATCACACACAACACTTGGTGTTTCTGCATACAACCGTCTTGTTATTATTTTTTTTATTTTTCTGAAATTTGTTAGTTTACAATTTATTATTTCAATGTTTCTGGTTTTTGGTAATTTTTCAATATCATAATCTCCCCAGTTTCCTAGATCAACACACGCACCATCTAATATGTTGTTGAATTCATTGATAAATTCGCAATCAATTATTTTAACACCATCTACATTACACTTTATTGTAAAGTGGTGTTTTGTGTTATTTGCTATAAATTTACATTTATGAAACACAATATTTGATCCACGGACAATATCAACACAATCTTCATATCCTCCTATAATAGTACAATTTGTTACTTTTACATTTTTACAATAACTTAATTTAAGACCCTCTGCTACTCCGTTTGCATCTATTTCGCAATTATTAATTGTTATATTAGTTTCTTCTTGTCCTGGTCTCCATGCAAATCCAAGAGCATTATCATCACGACTTCCTTTAAAACGTGAAGGGTCACCTTTGAATTTCTTGTTCTCTACAATAATCTCTTTCATTAGAACTTTCTTTTAATTCTGCTGATAATATTTTTATCAGAGTGGTTTGTTGAATTTCCGAGATTAGATTTGAATAAATCAAGCACTTCATTTTTAGAAAATTTTCTTTCTTCATCTGCTAGTTTTATTTTTTCTTTTGCATCATGTACACCTTTTATAATATTCTTGGTTAGTGAAAAACTTGTTAATCCCATCCACCCTACGAGTCCTGGTATTTTAGTTACTACCCATGCTATAATTTGACCAAAAATTGGTATAAGTGCTGGACCACCGATGATTAATATTGCAATTGCTCCAATTATTCCAAACGTGGTTGTCAACCAACTCCATGCTTTGGCAAAAAAACTATCATCTTTTTTTGATGCCTGTCCAAGTTCAATTAATTTGTCTTCTGTATTGCTTAATTCATACCCAAGAACTTGTTTCTGCCTTGATAGTAATATTACATCATCATTTCGGTCTTTAAGATTATCAAGTGCATCTTCATTTCCTGCGATTACATCATTAACATGAATTTTGTCACCTGGACTTGGAAGTCCAATTATTTCCTGTGCCTTGGTTGCAAAATTCAATGCAATCTTTTCCTCACTTCCTTTGTTTTTTGATTGTGACAAAGATTCAACCGTACCTGTTACATATGATTTTAGGTGACGATTAAGTTCGGTATCTTTTTCTTCAATGTCCGATGTGATTTCTACTCTTTCGTTTTTTAAATTCCAAGGTATAGATACGCAACCTTGTGTGAAAAATAAAGCAAAACCCACTGCTAAAAATGATAAAGTTTTTCGTTTCTTCATAATCATATATATTATATCGTTTCTTTTTTATAAGAAATTAAAAAAGATGACAACTCATGTTTGAACCTTTTATTACAAAATTCTTTAAAGTTTGGAGCATTTTCTTTAAAGTATTTTTTAGTATCAATTCGTATATCTTCGCATACAATCATGTTTTTTAAAATATATTGCGATACATCACCTTTTTCTTTTTTAATCAACTTACAACATTCCATTACAAATGTGTCATCAAGACCATATCCTTTAAATGACTTTGGTATTCCGATTGATTTAAGTAAGTTTGCAGATATGCAGTTGAACCAACCACCTCCCCACTTGAACTTATTTATTTTCTGTAGTGAAATCATTCCGTAGTTTTGATTTACAATGTTATAAAAATTTGCTTTTTTATGAAAACTAAATGAATGATTAATATATAATTCATGTGTAAGGATGTCCCAGGTTTTGTCCCAAAGTCTAATTGTGTTAGGTGATATGATATAAAATTCATGTTTCTTTTTAAGAAAATCAATTGATTTAATTTGATGTGCAAGTATTTTTTCGTTAAAAAATAAATCACTATCAAGGAATATAATCTGATCATCCTGCTCTGAAATTTGTATAGTTTTTCTTCTGTGATCGTTTACCCCAAGAAGTTTGTTGTCGTTTTTAATTTCGTAAAATGTCTCACATTTTACTTTTTTCATTAATTCAATAAATTTATCATCATTACTACTTAAACTTTTTAATAAATTTTCATTTTTATTAAGTGTGACATGAAGTAGTATTTCGGTTTTATTTAAATCTACATATAAAAAACAATCATTTAAATACATAAGTAATCGTTCGAGTCTGTCTATTTCAAAAGGAAATATGTGTATTGATATTATTATCATGATTCAAATATATTTATCCAACTTCTGTTTAAATATAGTTCGTTTTCCGTAATTTGCTTACCTGATATATTGTCCAAGAGGTTTGTATAAAATTCTACATTATTCTTTTTGATTATATTTCGTCCTATATAAAAATTTGGATTCTTATAATACTCAAATCTTATTTTAGATTTTCCGAAATGATTATTCCATTCTTCAAAGGTGAATTTACTTTTTTCTACATTTGTTTTTTTATATAAACCAACAATATGACCTGTATTATCAAGTCTTATTTTTTCTGTATTTTCAGCAATTTGTGTGTATTTTAAATTCTCATCGTTTGGTATATTTTTTAAGTTATCAAGTTTGTTTAATATAATTGATTGGTCAGTATTATCATTGCAGAATAAAATTACACTCGGTAGATTGTTATAGTTTTGTATAATAAATTTTAAATAAGTTTGTGGAAAACGATCATAGTTAGGTGATTGTATTGAGTTTAGTTGTAATCTATCCGACTTATCATAAATTATGTTTTGTACAAAATCAAAACTAGACAGGTTAATTTCTTTTATGTTATTTTTTGACCAAACACACAATCTGTTTTTCTTTATGTCTAATGCTTCTATCTTGCTTTTTTGATTTTTTGTTTTAAACGAATCTACAACCTCAAGCATACTTTTATCCGTTGGAAGGTTAAGATTATCTGCTACTTTATTTATAATTTTTTTAAAATATCGTTTTGAACTTTTGTCGTTGAGAAAATAATCTTCATTTCGTTCTTTAAAATATTTTTTTAAATAATCTTCAAGTTTTTTATTTTTAAGATTACGAGTTGAGTGTGTATTTGTATATTCAAAATCTTGTTGAGGGCAGAAGTTTAAATTTTTTAAAATTTGCTCACGTTTTAAATAATTTCTGTTTTTTCTATCTCCATGAAACTCAACACGAATTGTATTTTTTGCATATCCAATTTTTACTGCTTCCTTTTTTTCAAACCAGTTTTTGTAGTCTTCCACCATTTCTTCGTTTGCGTGTTGGAAGTATCTGTCGTTTTTTATATCTTCAAAACAAACACCTTCAATGAAGGGTATTATATTTAAAAAATCACCCCCACCAACAACTGCATTTTCATATAAAAAACCATTTTCAATTATATTTGACTTATATGCGTATCCGTATCCAATTTCTCCTATTCTTCTAAATGGATTATTGATACCATTTTTTATTTTTTTTACAAATGAATCATGATCTATTTTGCCTGAACTTGAATTGATTACTTCATGACTTTTCTCAAAAACCTGAATAACATCATTATTAATCAGTTCTTCTACAATATTTTTTGACCAATTTGAATTTAAGAATTCTATATCAGCATCTAACCAACATAATGTTTTATATCCGTTTTGTATAAATTTTTTAAATCCAAGATTTATTAGTTCTTCTTTCTGCCAATATACAGAATTTGTCTGTACAGATAATATGTTTTCATTTATTACATTCTTAAGAGGATATACCGAGTTAGATTGTATCGATTCAACAACTAAAATATCTATATTTTTATCTGATTTTATTTTAGTATAAAAGTCTAAAAAGTTTATATACTTAGACAAATAGTTTTGTGGATTAAAGTAACAAGCAACCACTCCAAGTTTATTTTTTTCTAATGCAGTCATTATCGTAGTTTTCTGTGTAAAATTTATTATTTGCTTTTTGTTTCTGTATATTTTTTTCGTGAATTATATCAAGATTTTTGTTTAATGGCAGTTTGGTAAAATTTAAGTTTCCTTTTATTCTTTCATGTACTTGTCTATGCCAGTAAAGTCTTTTTTCGTTTTTATATAATCTACCTTGGTAGTCAGGATAATTTACTCTTTGTTTACCATCCATGCTCCAATTCCACATTTTTAAATAATACTTTGTAATTCCATGTACATAATTTGCCCGTGGAATATAAAACAGATCAATCTCTCTGTTATCTGTTATGATGTTTTTAATATTTACAATCAAATTATTACTCAATACCTCATCTCCGTCTAATTGAAATATGTATTCACACCTACACAATTTGTTTAAATAGTTTTTATGCTCTGCGTAGTCTTTAACGAATTCTTTTTTAAATACTTTTTTATTTTTTAATATTTCAAGTGTATCTGTGTTGGACGAATAATCATCAAGAATTATAAGTTCATCACCATCATCTAAATTATTTTCAATTAAGTCAATTGACTTTTTTAACTGAACGCATTCATTATGCGTAGTTATTGCGAAACTAATTGATATGCTCATTTCTTAATACCAGACTTCAAGTTCTTATAAATGTCATCCTCATCTACATTTTCATCTACAAGTGTATCTAATTTTCGTACGGCATCATAAAAATTCTCTATACTTCCAAATCTCTTTATTATCAATCTTCTTGAGTTTTTATTATCAATAGATATAGATTCTTCTGATTTTAATAATCTATTGATTACTTCACGTTCTTTTAAAATATCTTTCAATGAATCTCTGCGATTTACAAGCAATGACCTTTCTTCTTTTTTTCCTGTTGGAAACATAGTTGAGTAATCTAAACACGAAATACGTGGGGTGGAAATTTTAGAAAGAGAATAAGTTCTATAGCAATCATAGTTTTTTAAGTATCTTTTAATATAAGAATCATAAAACCCTATTGGTTTTTCAAGAAACTCATTTAAGGGTGCTTGAATTTCTAATCTTCTTTGTATTAATAATAAAGTATCATAGGTAACTACCTTTTGCATAAATGTTCTGAAAAGTTGCCAGGGAATATATTGTAGTGAAATTCCATGAATTAATCGTCCACCCTTACCCGGACGATTTGATAAAACAAGTATAAGTCTGCTTAACTTTCTGCGACTTGGTATATCATCACGATATTTAAATGTAATTACCTGTCCAGGTTTTAATCTAGTTTGTGTTGTTGGTATAAAACCACCTACCAACTTTTTTAAATATACTTTATAATAGTCCACTTATATATAAGTATACATCAAGATATATTGTAAAGAAAATATAAATTAATTTAATCTAGATTATATTTTTGAATATATTTTCGTACTTTTCGTGTGCTGATTTTTTTGAAAAATTTTCTTTTATATTACCGATGGATTTAGATACTTTTTCTTTGTGGTGATTATAGTTTTCAAACACATCGATCATTGCTTTTGACGATTTTTTTACATCCACGTGTATCCACTTTGCGTTTTCACAAAATAAAGAATTATTTGAACCGACGTCGAGTAGTTTTCCATTAATTAATGAAGAATTACTATCGTTTAAAAAATCAAGGTATCCTCCAAATTTTGGGCATACGATAGGTAGTCCTGATAATATTGCTTCTAACAAAGGTCTGCCAAATCCCTCACCTTTAGTGTGTGTAACAAATGCTTTTACTTTATCGTTGTTATATAAATCATAAAGTTGTTTATTATTCAATTCACCGTGCAACAGATATATGTTTGGGTTTTCATCATGTGAATGTGAATTAACAATATTTTTTATTTTATTTTGAATTCTTAGTTTATCTGCAATACTATAATTACAACCATTTGTTTTTAAAACCAAGGCAGGTTTTTTGTCAAAACCACGAAATGTTTCTATGAAGGTTTCAATGAGTGATGCAATATTTTTACGACCACCATCATCTTGTTCGGAACTTATCCATTGCCCCACAGATAAAAAGCAGAAGTCTTCGTTTATTTCACTTAGAATATTATTTTGAGTATCGTTGTCGTTGTAAAAAACAAAATCAGCATACTCATTTACCACACTTATTTCACACGTTAGTGATAGTTCATTCTGAGATTCGTCTATATATTTTGTGTTTTCAAAAACACTACGAGTAAAGTTTGAGGGAACTATTAATAAGTCCATTTTGTTTGTGTGGTGCAAAAATTGCTTTGAAACACGATTCGTTTCAACTCCTGCCGTTATTCCGATATTAAAGTTTCCTATATTTTTAAATTCCGTTGGCATTCCAATCGTGACACATACATCATACTTTTTTTCTGAAATTTTGGTGATGACACATTTATTTATATTTTCTATTAAATCGTTTTTCTGTGTGTAGTAGGTATCTTGGTTCTTTCCCCAACTCACAGGAATAATTTCTAATTCAATTTTTTTATTTTCAAGCAAATACGATACAACTTCACGTGAGTGATCTCCATAACCACTTCTTGAGTAAACTGGTGCGAATAAAATTACTTTCATTTTAAATTTTTACAATAGAGTAATCCTCTCGTTTCTTAAAAGTATTTAAGGTTTGTTTGATGTAATCAGAGAAACTTGAAATCATGTCGGATGCTTTATAGTTATTCTCAACAACAAACTTGCGACCAAGTTGACCCATTTTTTTGCGTTCATTATCTGATAAGTTATACATATCTAATATTGCATTTGATACAGACTTTATACATACCATATCTTCGTATATAAATGGAACTTTAGGACTTCCGTTTAAAACTCTATTATTCGGTGTGATACCAATTCCCCACGTATTATCTTCGTCAATCTGCTCTGAAAGACCACCTGTTTTATTTACGATAATAGGTGTTTCACACGATAAAGACTCAATTGTAGACAAACCAAATCCTTCGTTGCTTGTGATATTTATTGTTACATCCGCAACATTATACATTTGGCATAGTGTTTGTTCAGATACCACAGATTCGGAGAATTTAACATTTCCAAGTTTATTAATAGCATCAGATGCTTCATATAGATTGGATGTGTGTTTGCCAATAGGATTGGTATGAATTAACAACAATGTCTTGCTTGCTTTTTCGTCTCCTATGTTTTCACAAAATAAATTATATGATTCAAGTAAACTTAAAAGTTGTTTTCTTTTTAAATTGCGATTGTTGCAAAATAATACAAATTCACATCCTGAATCAAGTAAGTTTTTGCGACATAATGAAATATTTTCATCATTTTGTTTTGTGAATATATCTATGTCAATACCATGCGGTATATAACAAACATTATCGTCAGTTCCAACAATAGATTCTACTATATTGTGCGTTAGTTTGCTAATACAAGATATAGAATCACAACTTTTGTAAATATGCTCATTGAATGTGGGAATTGGGTAATTATCCCAAACATGATAATATCCTATTGGTATTTTTTTTCGGATTTCGTGTTCATGTTCATATATCCAGCTAAAATAGTGTGGGTCTGACATATGCAATAACAAGTCTACATTCTCAGTATTTAAAACTTTATTGAATGTTGCATAATCACCATACCCTTCTGTACAATAAAGTCGTAGGTATGCATCATTTACACCCGTTATTTTTTTCACCGAGTCTGATACATCTATAATTGATCCCGACTCCCGGTTATTTCCTTGTGCTGAAATTTGTACCCAATCGTATTCTGCAATAGTACCTAGTATCAATTGCTTGGAAATATTAGATACACCCGACGGATACCTTATATCATCACTTACTATAACTACTTTTCTTTTCTGCACCTACTTAATGTAGGTTATCACCATCTCTTTGTCAACTTAATACTTTGAGTTGTTGCTAACTGGTGTAGATTCATCTACTTGCTTCTTAAAATTTTCATCATTTAAGTATAGATGAATCGCACGATTTACCAATTTTTGCAGTGTCATTTCTGTATTAAGGGTATCAACTTTGAAATTTGAATAATTCTCAGATAAGACCTTTACTGTTGTTAGTTTGTAGTTTGCATCATTCATTATACATAAATATTTACTAATATTAGTTTTCTTTGATAAAAATTATAAAAAGTATTTTTTTATAATTATTTGTATGCTTTCCACTTAGGTGGATTCAATGGACAAGAACTTGTAGCAAGTAGTAATTTGCCACTACTACACCCACACTTCTTACATCTTGCGATCTGCGTTTTACCAACCTCTTGCCAAAATTCGCAACCTCTGCATATAGATAAACGATAATCCCATTGCGTGGTACTCACAATTGGACGACCTGCTTTATTCCAAGCAATTAACGATTGAGATAAATTCTTTGCAAGTTTTTTAAAACCTAGTTTCTCGGATTCGGATTCATAATAGTTTTTATTATTATCTTTGTCCACATTTTCTTTTTTAGTATTGTCATCGGAATTATTTGAAATCTCCTTAGAAGGCTCTGACGAACTATTATTAGAAGACGATTTGCCTTCGTTATCATTATTTTTATTTTTATAGAATTTAAAAACACCCATTTTTGAAATTTAATATTAATTAGTATACTTATATATAATGAGTTCTGAAAAATTTACAATACCAAATAACAATTCTGATCTTGATATTGATTTAAAAAACAGAAAACCAGAATATATGGAACATATTTTCAACACATTCTGTGACAACATAGAAGATGGAAAGGTTTGCGAAAAGATTTACTTTTTTAAATTTTCTGATACAAACCTAGAAATCTTGATCAAGAAGAAAAATTACATTTCTAATCTAAAAAATTTACTAGACTACTATGTTTCTATTGAAGAATATGAAAAATGTAATATTATAAATAAATTAATTAAAATAGTAGAAGTAGATATTAAAGACGAATAAGTATTAATAGTACAGCTAGTAGAATGGGAGGTTAAAAACATCATGTCAAGGAAAAAATCAAAAACAGTAGCAAAAAACACAATAAACGAATGCCATTTACTTGAGTCAATTGAAAACAATAGATTATCAAGACCTCTTAATATTTCTCACAAAGAGTTTACAGACAAGCAGAAACAATTTATCAACGTGGCACTTGATCCAAAAACAAAAATAGTTTTTGTACCAGGACCTGCAGGATGCTCAAAAACATATATTAGTGTTTATTGTGGTCTTGAATTAATGAACAAACAAATGGTATCGGAAATGGTTTACATTAGAAGTGCTGTGGAAAGTTCAGATTCAAAACTAGGATTTCTACCAGGAGCACAAGATGATAAAATGGCTCCTTACTTAGAACCATTCAAAGACAAACTACAAGAATTTTTATCACCAGTTGATGTAAGATACTTACAAGGAGAAGAAAGAATATATGGAATTCCTGTTGGTTTTTTACGAGGTGCAAGTTGGGAGGATAAATTTATTTTGATCGATGAAGCACAAAATTTAACAGAAAAAGAAATTATTACAACTATTACGAGAATAGGACCAAATACAAAAGTTTTTATTTGTGGAGACGATATGCAGAGTGATATAGGAAATAAAAGTGGATTCACGCAAATAACAAGACTTTTTTCAGATGATGAATCAAAAGAGCAAGGAATTAGATGCTTTGGATTTAATGAAGATGATATTGTTCGTAGTGAATTAGTTAAATTTATCGTTAAGAAGATAAAAAGTTTAAAATAGATTATATTTATAGAAATATAAAAATATACATATATTTATATTGACACTATTCATTCAATGGCAAATCAGAAAATTACAGATTTAAAGAAACTTCTAGGAGGTAACACAGACCCACTTTCGTCTAACGACCTGCTATTGGTTGTTGATCGTGATGCAGTCCCATCTTATGGTTCTTCATCAACGGGTGAAACAAAAGCAATATCGGCATCTACATTAGCATCTGAACTTGCAACCTTACAACAAGGTGATGTAGGAATTAATCTTAAAAATCTTGCAGACGTTCCAAACGAATATACAGGATTTGGTGGAGGATACATAAAAATCAAAGATGATGCAACAGGACTTGAATTTACAGACGCACCTGGTGCCGCCGAAATTTCAGTAAATATATCCAACTTTGATCCACTTGAAATATATCGTGTCGGTGATGTTATTACACGTGGTGTGATTTCAAACGGACAAGTTGTATTTAAAAAAGCAACATCAGGTGATGTTGATAGTGCAGAGGCAGTAGGTATTATACGAAAAATAAAAGAAGTTGAATCCGAAAGTTCAAATGAAACCGAGCATTACATAAATATAGTTTTCAATGGTCATATTGATTTTGAAGAACTTGTATTTATAGAAAATGAAACTTTATCAGGAAACGAACCACCAGTACAAAGTGAACTTGTTGACGGAAGAACATACTTTCTTGGAACACAGGGGTGTCTTGCAGAGTTTGATCCATCTAGTTCATTACAAACTACCGGTGTTCATGTATCTAAACCGATGCTTATTGCAACAGGAAAACAATCGGGTGTCATTGTTAATTATCGTGGACTTGTATGTGAGGGTGACGAAGAAGAAGCAAAAAAATTCATAATTGAATATACGGCATCATGTAGTGACATTAAAGTTGGAGATATAGTAAGAGTAAAAAGAAACCACCAACCAAGAATTAATTCAGAGGGAATTATTGAATACTCTGATGAAAATCCTGAAATTGTAAAACCAGACAACTTGGGTGCGGCAACAGGTGAATCACCTTATGTACTTAGTAATGCGGCCGCACAAAAGACTGACTCAAATCATTTACCAGACTCAGAAGATTCCTACGCATCCGAAGTTTTAGGCATGGTTATAGTGGCAACATCTGATTATTTTCAAATTCAAACAAGTGGAATGATAAAGTTCGATAAACCTGAGGGAGTGAGCAAAATATTTAAAAAAGGATACACCTATTACTTGGATGCGTATGAAATAAACAATCAATCTAATATAAATCCAAACCTAAAGACAGGTATTATAAGAAATACCATTTATGACTACACAACAAATGAAATTTCTAATTTTTTAAATCCAACCGAGAATGCTTCATTTCCTGAAAGTGTAACAACACCACAACAAGAAAATCAATTTCGAGAAATATTTGGTGAGATAACACCATTTAGAAATAGCACATTACACAATCCATTCTTTAGAAGAACCGGAGATGGAAGTGTGGGGGCATATTCTAAACCAGTTTTTCATGCAATAGACGATGACAGGATTGTATTACTTGATCGTTCTGCATATCCAAACACAATTGATACTTGCAATCTTGCAGAAGTATTTCAAACCGAAACTTGCTTCACTGTTAAAAATGAAGAACGGACTTTTCATGTAAGTGATTGGGCAGACTCTGAAACACAACTTGTTTATAGTGAGCAATTAAATGGTTTATGGGATGATGCAAGTGAATCTGATTTAGCAAATATTGTTTTAATTAATTTCACGTCCAAAACAATAACTAACTATAAATATCAAAAAATAAGTGCAGGTGTTGGAAATGTAGGAGGAAACTGGAGAAAGGTATAAAAAATGGGATCATTATACGATATAGGAAATTTTAGATACAAGCATTTTACTTTTTACGGATGTACAACAGAAGGTGAGGGATGTCACATACACACAGGTGACGAAACATATGACTCAGAAGGAAATCTTGTAGAAGAAAATCTTGCAAAGAAAATTCACCACGATGTACAAATTAAAAATTATCTAAACGCAGTATGGCCTTGGCAGGGTATTTATGGATTTGGTTCAGAGGGTGACCATGCTTATGTAACATATATTTCCCAAAATGTTGAAGATGGTAAATTAAATACTAAAGTTGAAAATATATATGTATATAGAAGATTATTTGAAGACAACAATACAGAACCTATATGGCAACTTTCTTTACAAAAACCACTAAAAACACTAAACTTAGATTTTAATTCATAAAATGGGAAATTATAGATCAGCATTCAATTTAAGAGGTTGTCAAAACTTCGGTGGTTCTGCGTCATCGAATAGTGGTGGGTCATGTGGACTAAATGTATCAACCGACTCAATTAATGTAAATTGGGTATCACAAAACGAACTAACACAACAAGAACTAATAAATCTTAAAGACTATTTAACATCAGATATAGTACCAAACTTAGGTTCACCTCAAAATTTAAACGAGGTAATTCGCAAAGAAGTTGCACGTGAAATACAACGACACGGACTAGAATCTGACAGAATTGCAATTAAAGTAAATCTTGATTACGAATGTCCAAAGGTAGGTGACGCAGTTCGTTGGAATCCACAATTAAATAGTGGACAGGGTGGATATGACCTCGCAATGGCTGCGATTGACATCAACAACGAAATTGATATGGAACACTTAATTGAGGTGGTTGGTATAGTAGAAAGTGTATCAGTTGATTGTCACGGAACACAACAAACCGAGCAACTTGATGAAAATGGTGATGTAATTAATTTTAATGCAACAATCGTTATGGCAGGAAGAATTTCTTTTTCAGATAAATTGTCAAACGATCTATATCCTGGACAAGTATACTATTTGTGGGACGGATCATTTCCTGATGCAGTAAGTATTTACGGAATTGCAAACAATGTAACAACACTTGAACCTGCTATAAGTAAACCACTTATACTTGCAACGGGCAAGAAAGAAGCAGTTGTATTGTCATATAGACCACTTACAGGATCACCAACAGGTGGACGTGAACTAAGAGAAGAATACTCAATAAGCACGAAGGTAATAGATGGAGGTTGGAGAGTTCGTGTTACGAATATCGGAACTCTATCAAGTCGTTATCCATTGTTCATACAACTAGATTACGACAGAATGGTTGGACCTAGAGATGAACTACAAGGACAAGAGGTTTATACAAGATACATACCAATTGGTGAACTATGTACTGCACAAGAAGCAGCCGCACAACAAGGAACATCAAGTGAAACTTGTAACTATTGGGAAGCAGAAATAGTAGCAGGATCAACTGAATATGGAATAGTAAGCACAAATCCTGATATCCGAAGAAACGGAATCAACGGAGTTGGTAAATTAAGAGTTGCGGTCAAAACAACACCAATCATGAACCCAAACAACACATTGCTAGATGGACTCAAAATCATGGAAGAACATCCAGCAGTTGAAAGAGTTCCAAATTTACTTGTAGACGAGTATTGTCGTACTGTTAGCAATGAAGAAATTATAAACGATAAACAAGACGTAGATAACACCTATGTTACATCACCCGAATCAAGTTCAGGTGAAGTAATTCTCGCAGAATCTGAAATGAACGATATTACAGATGGTGCTATATTCAACATAAAACTTGGTGAGCAAAATATAAGACTCAACAACAATTTATTTAATCCAACACAACAAGAAGATATTAATCAATGTATAGATTGTGAAGGAAGCAGTTCATCTGCGTGTGCAAATTTAGAAGACGGTCCTTATCAAATATTAGGAGCAAACAAAGGATATGGACTTAGATTAAATCCATCAACTAACACATATGAACCAATTGCAAAATATGAAACCTCAACACACGAATGTAACGCAATCGTAGAAATGGCAGATAGTTTGTATGTTGAAATTAGTAGTGAAGAACTTGATTATCCGATTATTACCTCGTTTAAGTTGACAAACGATGCACCCGAAGTTGAAATCTTTCCAGCAACTGAAACAAATGAAGGAATCACAACAAGTCCTGTTAAACTAAAAGTCGTAAATAATGACGGGTCAGAACTACATCCAAATCATTGGGCAAATCGTGTTATACCTCAGAAAGAAATTTCAGTCACCTGTGATAGCACATCTTGTTGTGAACCAGAAACTGCATATAATATTATATCAACCACAACAACCGAAGGTTCTGGAACAGAAGTTGCAATCCTTGAGATACTTGATCCAACTCATGTTGATATTATAGGAAACACCATTGATCCTAAATTCTATACATTTGACCCAACCAAGTCACCATACGACTTCTCACAGATAGACCAAACAAGTCAGATGATTGTTTCTTGGAAGAATATGAGAGAAAATATGCAATTATGTTATCCAAGAAACCTACCAGCAGGTAACGAACCAAGATTTATGACAATCTATGATAACAATGCACTTACAACCAAGCACGCTTATCCTGACCTCAACAGATCATCTGAAGACTATGACCCAAGGTTTACATTAATTGAAATAGGTGCAACCGAGTCATTGATAGGAAAAACAATAAGACTGACACTAAATGCAAACGAACCTGATGGTCGTGCATCATGTTGTGTTGCTTTTAAATTTAATGGTACACTTAGAGGAAGTCATTTCACATTAGATGAAATCAAACAAATGGATGACACATTCTACTCCTCTAATTTGTGTAACCTATGACGATAATAATTCCTATTTACAACCTACACGGTTATAGATTTAACAATTTTTGTTTTTTAATAAAACAACTAAAAGGCATTGGCATCGATGTAGTTGTATATGAACAAAAAACAGAACAAAGTCACATTGTTGAAAAATACTTAAAAAGATTTAATTATGTAAACTATATTTGCAATGTTATTGAAAATGAGTATTTCAGTAAATCAATATTAATAAATCGTGCGTTCATGCAAACAAACTCTGACTTTATTTGGATCATGGATGGAGATTTTTTTACAGATTATTCTTACGTAGTAGATCAAGTTACCAACACACCTCACAATAACTATGATTTTATTCGTCCGTTTTCAAGTGTTGTGCATCTCGGAAAAGAAGAAACTGAGTCACTATATAGTCTAAGTAAAATAGAACTCCAAAACACAGAGTACATCACCAACTCACAGGACGGAAAATATAGTTTTATAGTAAAGTCTAGTGTTTTTGAAAGTGTGGGAGGTATGAATGAAGATTTCAGAGGATGGGGTTTCCAAGACCTAGACTTTGTTCAAAATAGATTAAATGAATCACACACAAAAACATTTATTAATTCACAGGCATTTCACTTGTATCACGACAAAGCAAATAAAAACAATGCTATATTTAATAGAACTTTGTTTGAAAATTTAGGTGGGGACAATCGTGCAACGAACAAACGAATTTCTGTTGATGAGTTGCAACTTTCACAAAACAATTTACAAATAAAACATCGTGAAAGAAAAAAGAATATACCCACTCAAATCACTACACCAAGTACACTCAAAAAAACTGACAAGCAAGAGTGCCAACCAAAAAGAGTTTGGGAGGTTCCTGCACATGGATTGATTTGTTTAGATTTCTTGGATGAAATTCATGTAAATAACCCAAATGTAAAAAAAGCAATAATAAATGAAGAACCAAAACTTGTTTATACAAGAGCAGGAATGCGTAAGACTAAAATCAAAAAAAGTTCTTTGACATATTATTTGAAACACATTATTAAAATTTATGATGATTTAAACCCGAATGAAACATTGTTATTTGCAAATAATTTATTTTCAAAAAACAAAAAAGACATAAGTTTGTTGAAAAATGTAATAAATAATATTAATTTACAAAAGTATGAAAAAAACAATGCCGAGTTTCAATTATTATTTCCCAAAAAAACAACTTTTTCAAAGAATAAGCAAACTACAACAAGTGGGTGTTTTTTAATTTCATCAAACCTCGTCCTCAAGAAGTCAAAAAACTTTTATTTTAACTTACAAAACGAAGTAAATAAAATGAAAATAGAAGATCAATATAACATACTTCAGAATATTCACTCTATTTTTTATTGACAACATATCCCAAAAAATATAATATAATGGGAATATGAATTATACAGAAAAGCAACTTGAAGAAAACTATCAATCATTTTTAAACTTTATTGAAGAAACATTTGAAGGAGAACGACAAAAAAAACTTCTTCATATGTACGGAACAGACGATGGGTGTCTTGGATTAAAAGCACTTGTAGCACCAGCAAGTGGAAAGGTACAATATCATAATGCTTTTACTGGTGGATACATAGACCATGTTTTAAATGTAACAAGAACTGCAAAAGGAATGTGTCTACTTTTCAAAAAATTGGGTGGGGAAGTAGATTTTGAAGAAGAAGAACTCATGTTCGCAGCCTTAAATCATGACTTGGGTAAACTTGGAGACTTAACTGGTGATTATTATTTACCTGAAGAAAGTGATTGGCATAGAAAAAACCAAGGATCAATGTTCAAAATAAATCCTGATATTCAAAGCATGACGGTTCCTGATCGTGCCTTTTTTCTTCTCAATCACTTTGGAATAACAATGACCCAGAAAGAGTTTTTGGGAATTAAACTAGCAGACGGAATGTATGATGAATCTAATGAATTTTATTTAAAATCATTCCGTCTCGGTGGTGAACTAAAAACCCTTTTGCCAAAAATTTTACATTGGGCAGACCACATGGCAACAACACTAGAATATACAGAATTTTTGAAATCCAAAGAATTGTTGTAAAAAAAGAACATATATTACATATTTATAAAAAGAGCAATGCTCACCTGAGGTTGTTCACCGAATGCCCAAAACGGGATTCGTAACTAAAAATAGGAATAAATAAAATGAAAAACTACGGATATAATAAGTCCAATGGAACTGGACTTGGTAAACACGTTCCAAATTTACGAGACGAATTTTTAACTCCATTCGACTCTATTTTTGACAAAATGGTCAATCAAGCATTTCCAAACTTCGGACAAGAATTCG
>MDTC01144823.1_pt1 | contig 22188 bp, 16 predicted proteins | sample 811181 | NCBI WGS metagenome assembly MDTC01 (sample SAMN05326644, study PRJNA326480) | marine metagenome | isolation source: seawater | place: Pacific Ocean: North | collected 2011 | reverse complement strand
GTTTTGGAATAGGTTTAAACCCAGATTTTCAACCTGTCTATACAGCTCGCATGTATTGGAAAATAGGTAAATGAGTCAAGATTTAAGAAAAATTATTCAACAAGAATATGTTAAATGTGCTGCTGACCCAGTTCATTTTATGCGTAAGTACTGTTACATACAGCACCCTCAACGTGGGCGTATTCCATTTAACCTATATCCATTTCAAGATAAAGTATTAAAATTATTCCAAGAAAATCCTTATTCAGTAGTACTAAAATCTAGACAGTTAGGTATTTCTACTTTAGGTGCTGGTTATTCTTTATGGCTAATGTTATTTCATAAAGATAAAAACGTACTTTGTATAGCAACAAAACAAGATACAGCTAAAAACATGGTTACGAAGGTTAAATTTATGTATGAAAATTTACCTTCCTGGCTTAAAATAGATGCACTTGAAAATAATAAATTAACATTACGATTAAGTAATGGATCACAAATTAAAGCAACATCTGCAAGTAGTGATGCTGGTAGATCAGAAGCAGTATCATTACTATTAATTGATGAGGCAGCATTTATTGAAAATATTGGTGAAATATGGGCTTCAGCTCAACAAACACTTGCTACTGGTGGTGGGTGTATAGCATTATCTACTCCTTATGGTACAGGTAACTGGTTTCATCAAACTTGGGTTAGGGCAGAAAATGGTGAAAATGATTTTTTACCTATTAAACTTCCCTGGTATGTCCATCCAGAGCGTGATCAAACATGGAGAGATAGACAAGATGAATTATTAGGTGATCCTAGAATGGCTGCACAAGAATGTGATTGTGATTTTAGCACCTCAGGTGATACTGTATTCTATGCTGAATACTTAGAATTTTATGAGCAAACTTATATTAAAGATCCCCTCGAAAAACGAGGTGCTGATCAAAATTTATGGATTTGGGAACCAGCTGACTATTCTCGAACCTACCTTGTTGTTGCAGACGTTGCTCGTGGAGATGGGAAAGATTATTCTGCGTTCCATGTTATTGATATTGAAACGAATACTCAAGTTGCTGAATATAAAGGACAATTAGGCACTAAAGAATTTGGTCATTTACTAGTAGGTATAGCTACTGAATATAATGAAGCCCTATTAGTAATAGAGAATGCTTCAATTGGTTGGGCAACTATTCAAACTGTAATAGACAGAGGGTATATTAATCTTTATTACTCAACTAAAAGTGATTCCACAAGAGCAGATTCGTATTTTGATAAATATATGGATACAAGTAAAATGGTTCCTGGATTTAGTATGACATCTAGAGTTAGACCTTTAATAATAGGTAAACTTCAAGAATATGTTAATGATAAATCTGTTACTATTCAATCAAAACGTTTACTTGAAGAAATGAAAGTATTCATGTGGAAAAATGGACGCGCTGAAGCCCAACCAGGCTATAATGATGATTTAGTTATGTCATTTGGTATTGGTATGTTTATGCGTGATACATCATTTAAATTTAGCCAACAACATTTAGATATGAGTAAGGCTGCTTTAAATAGTATAGCTACTAATAAAGTATCTTGGAAAGGTGGGTATAATGCTAATAATGTTGATAATCCTTATATACAAGATGTAAATGGAAACCAAGAAGATATTAGTTGGCTTCTTTAGATAATATTTATAATAATAAACACTATTATGGCTGATAAAGGCTTATTTACTAGATTACAAAGATTATTCTCCTCGGATGTTGTTATCCGTAATGTAGGTGGAAATCAATTAAAAACTATTGATACCGATCACATACAAACTTCTGGTGAGTTTGCTACAAACTCTTTAATGGATAGATATAGAGGAGTTTACCAAAATCCATCTTCAACCTCATTATACGGTGCTCAATTTAACCTGAACTACCAGTATATGAGAACTATGCTGTATTCAGATTATGATGTAATGGATACAGATGCTATTGTAGCTTCTGCTCTTGATATTGTAGCTGATGAGTGTACATTAAAAAATGACATGGGTGAGGTATTACAAATTAAATCATCCGATGAAGACATTCAGAAAATTTTATATAACTTATTTTACGACGTATTAAATATTGAGTTTAACCTTTGGTCTTGGACTCGTCAAATGTGTAAGTATGGTGATTTCTTCCTTAAACTAGAGATTTCAGAAAAATTTGGTGTATATAATGTAATACCATATTCAGCCTACCACATTGAAAGACAAGAAAATTTTGACCCAGAAAATCCATCTAAAGTAATATTTAATTACAATCCAGATGGTTTTTATGGTGGTTCTTCTTCAGGTTATTATAGTGTACCAAACCAGCAAAATGCTAGTATGGTTACTTTTGATAATTATGAAATTGCCCACTTCCGTTTACTTTCGGATATGAACTATTTACCTTATGGTAGATCATATATCGAACCAGGTCGTAAATTATATAAGCAATATGCGTTAATGGAAGATGCTATGTTAATTCATAGAATTGTACGCGCACCTGAAAAACGTATCTTTAAAATTAATGTTGGTTCTATTCCACCAAATGAAGTAGAAAACTTCATGCAAAAAACTATCTCAACCTTAAAACGTACTCCGTACATGGATGAGAAAACCGGTGATTATAATTTAAAATACAACATGCAAAACTTACTTGAAGATTTCTATCTACCAGTTAGAGGGAATGATCAAGCAACTCAAATTGAAACAACACCTGGTTTATCATACGATGGTATTCAAGATGTAGAATATTTAAGAGAAAAATTATTTGCTGCCCTTAAAGTGCCTAAAGCATTTATGGGATATGATAAAGACCTTTCAGGTAAAGCTACATTAGCAGCTGAAGATATTCGTTTTGGTCGTACCATTGATCGCATTCAACGTATTCTAATTTCAGAATTATATAAAATTGCGTTAGTTCATTTATATGCTCAAGGGTATAGAGACGAACAAATGACTAATTTTGAACTAGATTTAACTACACCTTCTATCATATATGATCAAGAAAAGATTGCATTGATGAAAGAAAAAGTAGATCTAGCTTCACAAATGATGGAAAATAAATTGCTTCCCACAGATTGGATTTATGAGCATATATTCCATTTAAGTGAAGACCAGTATGAAGAATATAGAGATTTAATTGCCCAAGATCAAAAACGTAGATTCCGTTTAGCTCAAATTGAAACTGAAGGTAATGACCCATTAACAACAGGACGTTCATATGGTACACCACATGATTTAGCTTCATTATATGGAAGTGGTAGAATGGATTCAGACCCATCAAATCTACCAGATGGATATGATGAGAAAAAACCATTAGGTCGTCCTGAGGAAAAAGTATCTAATATTAATACTCAAGATAATGTATTTGGCAAAGATCGTTTAGGTAAAAAAGAAATGAAAATAGACGATCAACCTGGTCTTAGAGAAAGTGCTGAAAAACAATTCTTAAAAAATCGTTCTTTATTAGAAAATATGAATAAAGAAATAATCTTTAAATCTGATAAGTCAAAAGAATCTTTGTTAGATGAAAAAAACATTAAAGAGTAATATCTCCTTATATATTTATAATAAATCCTAGTAGGAATGAACATTAAACATTCAAAGTATAAAAATACTGGTATCCTTTTCGAATTATTGGTTCGTCAAGTAACTGCTGATACACTTAATGGTGTAGAATCTGCTGCCATTAAATTAATCCAAAAATATTTCGTTAAATCTGAATTAGGAAAGGAATATAAACTATTCGAAGCGTTAACTAAAACTACAACTCTTACTGAAAGTAAGGCTAATGTTTTAATCCAAACGTTGTTAGAATCTTCTAAAAAATTAAATCGTAGAGCTCTTAAAAAAGAAAAATATAACTTAATTAATGAGATTAAGACTAGCTATAATTTAGAAGAATTCTTTAAAACTAAACTTCCACATTACAAAGTACAAGCTGCTTATTATATGTTAAGTGAAGTTCAAAATACTGAAGCTCTAGTAGATACTAATATTATTGTAAGTAATAAAATGACTCTTTTAGAGCATCTTTCTACTTCAAATATTAATGAAGAAAAAGTTGAAGCTGAAGTATTAAAAGAATTTCAATCGTATGATAAAGATACTCGTATGCTTACTTATAGAATTTTAATGGAAAAATTCAATGGTAAATATGATACTTTACATACTAGTCAAAAAGAAGTACTAAGACAATATGTTAATTCAGTTGATTCAACCCCAGTATTAAGAGAATTTTATAATATTGAAGTAGATAAAATTAAAATTCAACTAAACGAATTGTCTTCTCAAATTACTGATAAAGCAGTTCAAATTAAAATTAATGAGGTATCTAATTTAATCGAAGAGTTAGATAAAACATCTAAAGTTACAAGTGAAAACATTGTAAATATTCTTCAATATCTTGAATTAGTAGAAGAATTAAAAGTAGCCCATGCGTAAAGTTGGTGATACTAAAGTAGAAGGTGGTATAAAAACTACTGTAACTAAAATTGACCCAGAAACGGGTCAAATTTCTTGGTCTGTTGATTACACTGCAGATTATAAAAAACTATTTAAAGATATTACTGATTTAATGCAAACTGCTAAATCAGTAGCAGATGCAACAGGTGAACCTTTTTTTAAAGATCATTATTTAGATATTAGAAGACGTAGAAATGAGTTAAGAACATATTTACGTAATAATAAATCTGAAGAATATGCTCGTATTAAAGGGCTAGACGAAACTAGTACTGCTGGTGGGGGTAATAGTTTTACCTCTCAAGCTGGCACTGGTGCTCAGTATGCAACTCCAAAAGCTTTCTCCAAAAAAAAGAAAGGTAAATATTCTGATGGGGGTGTTATGGTTAGAGATTTTGGCTATAAATTAGTCCCTAAACCTCATTCTACACCAGGTATAGAAGTTAAATATTTATGGGGGAAGAAGTAATATGTATAAGTATAAAGTAAATTTAAAAGAACGCGATGAAAGTCGAGCAGCATACCAAGAAAAACGTATTGCCGCTTTTCAAGATATCGAAAAACGATTAAATAGTTTATACCCCTTAATAGATAAAGCTAAAGATGAAACAATAGCTTACTATCAAGATAAACCAGAATCATATGGTGTTGTATATGCTACTGATTTAATTTTAGATTATTTAAAAGACATTGATAAATTATTAAAACAACAATAATGAAAACACTACAAGAACAATACAACCTTATTAAAGAAGGAAAAGGGCACAAAGATGTGTTTATGAAATCTGCTAAAATGCAGTTTCCTAACCTATTTAATAATTTAACTGACTTTAAAACAGCAGTAAAAGTATTGAAACAAAAATCAATCTTATCAGAAGGTGTAGGTGGTGTAGTTACTCAAAAAACTGCTAATCCTTTTGCTAATTGGGAAAGTTTTCTAGCTGAAGAAACTGCAGCCGGAAAAAAAGATGAGGCAATTAAAGCTGTAGCTAAGGAGCCTAATAAAGAAGTAGTCGATATGGAAACTAAAGGCTATGATTATAAAGATCCTAAACTTATCGATAACCTATATGGTGAAGCTTTTTTACAAGGATATTACACAGAAATGAAAGATCCTGCTAATAGAGATAAAACCGTAGATGAATTAAAAGCCATTGTAGCTAAAAATATGATGGATGATAGAACTTACTATGCTACTAATGCTCAATTTGGTATTAAAGGTATAGGCTATACAGAAGATACTCCTGGTTTAAAAGTATCGGATAAACCTCTTAAAGGTAAATATGCTTCTTCAGGTATGGAAGAAGTTAAAATAAAAGAAAATACAATGGCTAAATTAAAAGATTTATTAAACGAAACACTTAGTGGATATGTTGATGTTCAACCTATAAATATTCCTGTTCAAGAAAAACAAGGATATAATGATGAATTAGATGATTCATTAGGTATGAAACATGGCTCTAAAGAGCAAGATATGGCACAACGTAGAGCTGATTCTGAAAACATGGAAAAAGCTGATGGTGACAGAAAATACTCAGGTGATAAATCAAAAGATAAAGGTCGTAAAAAAATTAAAAAAGAAACAATTGATTCTAAATTGTCGGAAATTGAGAAAGCAGGTAAAGTAACTACTTTAGAAGCTCAAATTGAAGCTTTAGATGAAGCTATTACTACTAAAAATGAAAGAATTTCAATGGTTACAGAAGATGATAATCTATCTGAATTAGTAGACAAAGCTAAGATGAAAGAAATGCAACGTGAAGTTAAAGAGCTTGAAAAAAGAAAAGCTAAAATGGAAAAGTTGTATGAAAAAATGTGTGGTAAAGCTTACGTTAAAACTGAGGTTGTAGACGAAGCTGATCAAATGGATTACTAAGATGAAAAAGGTACTAGTAGAAACTCAACTATTTAAACCTAAGGGTTTAATGTTAACTGAAGGGAAACTCTCTAATAGAGGTAATCCTATGGTTGAGGGTATCCTAGCAACTGCTGAAGTAAAAAATGGTAATGGTCGTTACTACCCAAAAGAACTATGGGAACGTGAGATCGATAGATACATGGAATCAGTTAAACAAAACAGAGCACTAGGTGAATTAGACCACCCAGAATCATCTGTTATTAACTTAAAAAATGTATCCCATAATATTACTGAAATGTGGTGGGATGGAGATGAAGTATTAGGTAAAATTGAAATCTTACCTACCCCATCAGGTAATATCTTAAAAGCATTAATTGAAAATAATATTACTGTAGGTGTATCCTCACGTGGAATGGGTTCATTACAAGATAGAGGTGGTGTATTAGAAGTACAAGATGACTTCGAATTATTATGTTGGGATTTTGTTTCAACACCCTCTAACCCAGGTTCATATATGGAAATTGTAACCGAAGGTAAATTAACTCAAATAAATAAATACCAAAGTGTTAATAGTATTGTAAATGAAATTTTATGTGCTAACACTTGTACTTGTTATTTAGACTAATACCTCTGTACTGAGGCGCTACCAAAGAACGCTCTCTGAAAAGAGGGCGTTTTTTCTATCTTCCTATATATGTATAGCTGTAACGTGAGCAATATACTATGATCTATATAGTATTCACTAATTAAATATTTCTTATTACGTCTCCTAATAGGCGTACTCCACAAACTAAATTTTGAGGTAATTATGGCAAACAGAGATCTGCTTAAAGAAGCAATCGCTGACGCAAAAGCACTTAAAGAAACTGCTATTGCGAACGCAAAAGCCGCTTTAGAAGAAGCTTTCGAACCAAGACTCAAGTCTATGCTTTCAGCTAAACTTGAAGAAATGGAAAAGGAAGAAATGGAAGAAGCAGCAACGAACGAAGCCAAAGAAGAACTCGAAGAAAAATCTGATCGTAAAGACGGAGGTGAAAGTAAAGAAACTAAACGTACTGAAAAAATGAAGTACGGTAAGGATCTAGCTGAAGCTGAAGGTATGGACGAAGAGATGGAACTCGATGAAACTTTAGCTGAACTCGAAGGTGATTTATCTGAAGATGCAAGAACTGACGCTGAGGAAGAAGGCTACAAGGACGGCATGGAAGACGAAAAAGAAGACATGGAAGACAAAGAAGAAGATGAAGAAATTGATCTTGATGATATGTCAGAAGATGATCTTAAATCATTTATCGAGGATGTAATCGCTGATATGGTTACTGCTGGTGAATTAGAAGCTGGTGATGAATTCGAAGTCGAAGACGAAGAAGACATTGAAGTTGAAGATGACACAGAAGTAGACGTTGAAGTTAATGAAGCAAAAGAAGATATCGACGAAGCAAAAGAAGATATCGATGAAGCAAAAGATGAAATAGATGAAGGTGCTAAAGAAATGGTATCCAAAATCGTAGGTATGGGTAAAGATGCTGCTGAAAAAGTAGTTGACGCAATTGGTAAAGCAATTGATTACACTCCTCTAGACGCCGGTACAACCGGAAAGATGGAAGAAGATGCTCGTACTGATGCTGAAGAAGAGGGTTACCTCGACGGCATGAAAGACGAAAAGGAAGACATGGATGAGATGAAAAAAGAAATCGAGGAATTGAGATCTGACCTTCATGAAACTAATCTTTTGAACGCTAAATTGCTTTATACAAATAAAATTTTCAGAGCTAAAAACTTAAAAGAAGCTCAGAAAGTGAAAGTTCTAGAAGCATTTGACAAGGCGTCGAATGTAAAAGAAGTAAAACTTATTTTTGAAACTTTAAACGAAGGTATGGTAGCTAAAGCTTCTAAATCTACAATTAAAGAATCATTAGGTTCAGCTTCTAAACCCGCAGGCGTTGCCGCCAAAGCTCCTATCATGGAAATTGATCCACAGGTAGCTAGATGGCAAAAACTTGCAGGTTTAAAATAATAATTAATATTTAAATTTTAGACAAATGTCACAATTAAATTCTCTTTTGAATGAGTCTGCTGGAAGTTGGAAAAACTTACAGTCTGACGCGGCTAAATTAGCCAACAAATGGGACAAGACAGGTTTATTAGAAGGTCTCAATGCTGAGAGCTCTAAGAACAGCATGTCAATGATCCTTGAAAACCAAGCTAAGCAATTGGTAACTGAGATTTCTCAGGACGGTGGTTTAGCTACTCCAGGTGCTATTGGTAATAGCTTCTCTAATCAAGCTGGTGCTGGTGCACAGTGGGCTGGTATCGCCTTACCATTGGTAAGAAAGGTATTTGGTCAGATCGCTGCTCAGGAATTCGTTTCTGTACAGCCTATGAACTTGCCTTCTGGTCTAGTATTCTATTTGGATTTCCAATATGGAGATATCAAGAATGTAGATACAGGTACTGCTCCAACTGATTTTGCAGCTGATTCTTCACTTTATGGTACTAAGAACACTGGTAACTATCCGTTTGAAACTGATGGTGCTGCTGGTAACGGTTTATACGGTCCAGGTAGATTTGGTTACTCATTACCATCTCAATCTGCTCCTGCTATCGCTGCTGCTTTCACTACTGCTTCTTGGAAAGATGTAGGATTCGATTCGAATCTATCTGCTTCTGCTGCTGCTGGTGAAATTGTACAAGTTGTAGTTACTCAAGCAGCTGTTACAGCTGTAGGTAACGGTGTTGCTGATGTTGAAGCTGTAAGAAGCTTTGCTGCTTCTGCTGTTGGAGTTGTTGAGCAGTTAAATGCATACAACTATGCTGATAGTACAAACTTATATTTATTCGCATCCTCTTCAGCTGGAAATGCTGCTGCAGCTTGTGATTTATATTACTCACAGCAGCCTGCGGATAACACATTAGGTGATTTCCAAAACACTGCAAACATCCCAGAGATTAATATCGAAATGCGTTCAGTTGCTCTTGTTGCTAAAACAAGAAAATTGAAGGCTGTATGGACTCCAGAATTCGCTCAGGATTTGAATGCTTACCAAGCATTAGATGCTGAAGCTGAGGTAACAAACATCCTCTCTGAGTACATTTCTTTAGAAATCGATTCTGAGATCTTAGCTATGTTGATTTCCGATGCTGCAGCTGGTACAGAGTACTGGTCAGCTAACGGTAATGAATTCTATGTTTCTGGTGATGATTTCACTCAGAAAGCTGCCGGTGGTGGTGGATTCTACAACACTCAAGGTCAGTGGTTCCAAACTTTAGGTACTAAAGTAAATAAATTATCAAACGAAATTCACCGTTTAACTCTTAGAGGTGGTGCTAATTTCATGGTAGTTTCTCCAACTGTATCTACTATCTTGGAAAGTATTCCTGGATTCGCAGCTGATAACTCAGATGCTGAAAAAATGGAGTACGCGTTCGGTATCCAGAAAGCTGGTCAATTGAACGGTCGCTACAAAGTATACAAAAACCCATACATGACAGAAAACACTATCTTGTTAGGTTACAGAGGTACTCAGTTCTTGGAAGCTGGTGCGGTATTCGCTCCATACATTCCATTAATCATGACTCCTTTGGTATACGATCCAGATACATTCGTACCAAGAAAAGGTCTATTGACTCGCTACGCGAAGAAAATGCTAAGACCAGAATTCTACGGTAAGATCTATGTAAACGGATTGAACACTCTTTAATAGAGTAAGACCATAGAAAGAATTAAGCCCCGCGTAAGCGGGGCTTTTTTTCATATGTATAATAAACAATTAAACGTTATTATTTTATGGCAGTCAATCATCATACTGATGAGGTTTTTCGACAAAAAAGAAAACCTAAAAACCCAATCAAGTTTAAAATCAAGTTAAATGATGAACAAAAAGAAGCTAAAGCTAAAGTGTTATCAAATACAATTACTTTACTAGGAGGTTCAGCAGGTTCAGGAAAAACATTATTAGCTTGTCAAATTGCTCTCGAAAAATTATTTATGAGAGATATTGAGAAAATTATTATTACACGACCTACTGTAAGCAAGGAAGAAATTGGCTTCCTTCCAGGTGATCTCCGCGAAAAAATGGACCCCTGGGTGCAACCCATATATCAAAATATGTTTACGCTTTATGATAAAGTTAAAATCGAAAAACTTATCGAGGAAGGTAAAATAGAAATCGTTCCTGTTTCGTTTATGCGTGGTAGAACATTTTTAGATTCATGTGTAATTGTAGATGAAGCTCAAAACGTTACACACGAGCAAATGGAAATGATTGTAACACGTTTAGGATTACGATCAAAAATGATAGTATGTGGAGATGCTCACCAAACAGATTTAAAATCTAAATCTGAATCTGGATTTAAATTTTTATATTCAGCTGCTCGTAGAATAAAAGATCTATGTGCTATTACATTAACAACTAATCATAGAGATTCAATTGTAGAAGATTTAATTGATTTGTATAATGAAGCAGAAGAAAAAGGGATGAGTTTAGGCACTTCAGGTTCTATTAGAAAGCGTAAATAATAATATCTTTTCTAATATTTATAACTAAAACTACACATGGCATATTGTCCTCCAAAAACCCCAGCTACTGGCTGTTTAGATGTAACTATACAGGAATCTATTATTCTGCCTAATTTTAATGTACAAAATTCGTTCAATACATTTACTGTATGTGGGATTAAAAATTATGTAACAAGAACTGAGGTTATTGATTATCAATGGAACTCCGGATCTTTAACTGAAGGTGGTATTGGTATTATTGGATTTGCCCCGGATAAAAAATCTCTTACTCCTGGATCATTTGTTAGCTCTGATGTAAAATATATTAGAATAACTAATTTACCTGATAGTGATAAATTTGCAAGTATATTTTGTGTTAAAACTAATAGCGAATCAGTAACATTTAAAGTTGACCCAGGCCAATCACTTATTTTAAGTAATGATGCTTTTGAAGTCTCATCATCAGTTACTGCATCTTTTGACTATATGAATGAAATTAAAGCTATGGCTGGAGATAGTAGTGATGCTACATACACAGGTAGTATTCAACTTGAATATGTTGTAGCTTCATCTTAATAAAATATATATTTAATTTAAGGGGGTTCTTAACTGAACCCCTTTTTTTAATATTTATAACCAAAATACAATGGCAAACATCCCTATTTGGCCAGGATCATCATCATTCGCACCAGGAGATACTCCATTTGGTTTTTACGATTATAATCCTGACTTTCAAAAAGACGCTGATAAAGTAGCAAAATTTTGTGCTTTAAGGTTAGGTTATCCTATTGAAAATGTTGAATTACAAGACGTAAACTTTTACGCTGCTTTTGAAGAAGCAGTAACGGTATATTCTAACGAATTATTTGCTTATAAACAAAGAGAAGATTACTTATCTATAGAAGGGTCATCATATTCTTATGAAGAAACTAATGTTGATTTTCAAGACGCTTTAATTACACCTAATTTACAACCTATTATTAATCTTTCTCAACAATATGGGACTTGGGCTGGTGTTGGAGGTAATGTAGATTGGTATAGTGGTTCAGTAGCTGTAACCCAATCAATACAAGATTATGATTTAAATGAATGGGCTTCTTCAGTAGGATTAACTGGTAGTGATGTTGAAATCATGAGAGTATTTTATGAACCATTACCTCCATCTTTTCAATTCCTAGGGGATATGGGTTATAATGGAACTGCAATGGCAATGTTTGGTGATACAGCAGGTTATACTGCTTATGGAGCTAATAGCTTTTTAATGATGCCCCTTAGCTATGATATGCAAGCCATTCAACAAGTTGAAATGTATAGAGATGTATTATTTTCAAACTATACATTCCAATTGATCAATAATAAATTAAGAATATTCCCTATCCCAGATGCTAATGATGCTGGTGGTAGAATTTGGTTTGAGTATATGCTTAAATCAGATGAATATTGTGTTAGTGTAGATGTTGATCCAAAAAAGATTTCTAATATCTCACAAGTTCCTTATAGAAATGTAGATTATGATAGTATTAATTCTGTAGGTAGAGCTTGGATATTTGAATTTACTTTAGCTTTAGCAAAAGAAATGTTAGGTTATGTCAGAGGTAAATATACCCAGGTACCAATCCCAGGAGCTGAAGTAACATTAAATCAAGCTGATTTATTATCTTCGGCTGAAGCTGATAAAAATAAATTAATTGATAGATTAAGAGAGTATTTTGATCAAACTTCTCGTCAATCTTTATTAGAAAGAAGATCAGCAGAATCAGATGCTCGTATGAATGAGTTAGATAAAGTACCAATGGTAATTTACGTAGGATAATGGCATTATTTGGAGAAGCAAGAGATATAAGTTTTTTTAGACACATTAATAGAGAATTAATGGGTAACATTATTTCTCAACAATGCGTTTATTACAAGTATGACTTAGGAGAAACTAAAGTAAATATTTACGGAGAAGCTTCTAAAGGCAAATATTACCATCCTCCAGTACAATTAAATTGTTTAATTGAAAGGAGTGACCAAAAATATCCTGAAGGCGACTTAGGTGTTAATTTTACATGGGGTATTATTTTTAAATTTTTAAGAGATGATTTACTATCTCGTAACGAATGTTTTAATAAAAACTGGCAACAACAATGTACTTATGGAGCTAATTTAGTTCCTGAAGTAGGAGATGTAATTTTATATAATGAAGGATATTATGAAGTTGATGTTACAAATGCAAACCAATACTTTGTAGGTAAAAACCCAGCATTCCCACAATTAGATTCAGATGGTAATAATGCCTTAAACGAAACTGATTTAGCTAATTTTGGTTCTAATATTTCAATTATTGTTGATACACATTATGTACCTGCAGATAAGTTAGCATTATCTCCATTTAAAGAAAGATTTTAATGGCTAAAAATAGTAGAAAACCAGTACCAAAAACACAAAGAGAAATAAGTGAAGGCTTAGTTACTCCATTTGACCCTACTGTTGGTAACCCTAATGGTCCTAATAAGTACTCGGTTGATCCTGATATTAACCAAGCTGGTATTCCTTTTAACCGTTCAGAACAAATGTCTCTTAAAGGAGATAGTTATAAACAATTTTCTGTAGGTTTAGAAGATATAGATGAATCTGTATTTTACTATTTTAATAATGTAATTAAACCTTTCGTAATCCAGAACGAAGAACGTATCCCAGTACCTATTATTTATGGTAATCCAGAACGATGGAAATCATTTCAAAAAGACGGATTTTACAGAGATAAAAATGGTGCTATTATGATGCCTATTATCGTTGTTAAAAGAGATTCAATTTCTAAAAATAGAAGTATAGCTAATAAATTAGATGCTAATTTCCCTAATTTATATACTAGTTGGCAAAAATCATATAATGATAAAAACTTTTACTCTAATTTTAATGTATTAAATAATAGAGTTCAAACTAAACAATTTATAGCTAATGTAATCCCAGATTATGTTACTTTACAGTATAGTGTTATTGTACAAACCTATTACATGGATCAACTAAATAAGATAGTTGAAGCTATTAATTATGCTTCTGATTCATATTGGGGCGACCCAGAACGCTTTAAATTTAAAGCAATGATTGATGGTTTTACTAATGCAAACCAACTCTCAGATGGTCAAGAAAGAGTTGTTAGGAGTAACTTTACTATTAATATGTATGGATATATAATACCAGATATAATTCAGAAAGATTTAGCTTCAGTTAAGAAATTTAATTCAAAGTCAAAAATTATTTTCTCAATGGAAACAACATCTAACCCTGAAGTATTTGAATCTAATCCTCAAGTTGCTCCTCCTGTAGGAGGTTCTGGAGCTCCAAGAGATAGATTAGCAGAAAATGTTAATACAAGAAAAAGAATAAACACAGATGAGTAACATAAGATTTTTAGATAATGTAGCGGTAACTTCATTTGCTGCTTCTAATCAATTAGTTGGTTCAACATTTCCAAGAGTAGTATTCCCTGGGGAGACTAAAACTGTTCCTACTAACCAAAACTCATATGCTTTTGAAGTATTTAACCAAGGAATTATTAATATAACTAGTGGTATTGGGGTTACATTTGGTAGTGAAACTGTTTTCTCCCATGGTTTATTAAGAATGGAAAGTCAATTTACTAATGAAGGAGTAATTAACGTAGATGGCATCTTAGAAATAGGTGATATCTTCACAACTTAACAAAAGAATATAATATTTATACATAAACGTACGTACAAGTGGCTCAAATTAATATTTCAAATACTGGCACATCAGGAATAGAAACTCCACAATCGGGAGTTGTAGCTATTTTCTCAAACAGTGCTGACTCCGGAAAACTTTATTATAGATTCTCAGATGGCTCTATATCACCAGTAGATACTGGTGGTGGAGGTGGTGGTGCTGGTACCTCAGGTACTTCAGGAGATGGTACTCCAGGTACTTCAGGTACTTCAGGTGCTGCAGGTGCAACTGGTACATCAGGTACTTCTGGTGGTGGCGGCGGTGGTGCTGGTACTTCAGGAACATCAGGTGATACAGGAGCAAATGGTTCATCAGGTACTTCAGGTAATGATGGTACTTCAGGTACTGGAATTTCAGGTACATCAGGTACTTCTGGTGGCGGTGGCGGTGGTGCTGGTACTTCAGGTACTTCAGGAGACGGTACTCCGGGCACTTCAGGTACATCAGGTGGTGATGGTACTTCAGGTACAGGTGGTGCTGGTACTTCAGGAACATCAGGAGACGGTACTCCAGGTACTTCAGGAACATCAGGTGATGCTGGTGCAAACGGTTCATCTGGTACTTCAGGTGCTGCAGGTGCAACTGGTACTTCAGGTACTTCAGCTCCAGGTTTAACTTCAGGTACTTCAGGTGCTGCTGGTGCAAACGGTTCATCAGGTACCTCAGGTGATGGTACATCTGGTACTTCAGGTAATGCTGGGGCAAACGGTTCTTCAGGTACTTCAGGTGCTGCAGGTGCTGATGGTGATAGATATAAATCAACTTCAGTATCTACTTTTACATTAGGTAATAGTGGAACAATTGCAATAGCCACAGGATTAAGTTGGACAGCAGCTCAACAAGTTTTAATTGCTGTTAATGGAGCTAATTACCAAATAAGTGAAGTTACAGCTTATAACTCAGCAAACGGTAATTTAACATTTAATGCTCCAACAATATTATCTGGTTCAGGAACATATAGTTCATTTGATATTAACTTAGCAGGTACCCCGGGTGATGCAGGTTCATCTGGTACTTCAGGTGCTTCAGGTGCAACTGGTACTTCAGGTACTTCAGCTCCAGGTTTAACTTCAGGTACTTCAGGTGAAAGTGGTTCATCAGGAACTTCAGGTGTTGGTACTTCAGGTACATCAGGTGCAGACGGTACTTCAGGTACAGGAGTAACAGGTACTTCAGGAACATCAGGTGATGGTACTTCAGGTACAGGTGGTGCTGGTACTTCAGGTACTTCAGGAGATGGTACTCCAGGTACTTCAGGTACTTCAGGTGCTGCAGGTGCTCCAGGAGGATCAGGAACTTCAGGAACTTCTGGTTCCGGAGGTGGAGGTGGTGCTGGTACTAAACAATACGCCTTCTTAGTTCAATATGGAAGTAATAGAGAAGTAAGCAATGCTAAAGGTAGTGTTACTCAACTTACTGCTTCACCTTATTCAAGTGATAGTGTAACAATTACTCTTTCTGCTACACTTAATGAAGTAAAACTTTTATTTAGTACTCAAGATAATCCCCCACAATCTGTACTAGGCCATTATGGTAATTTTTCTGGTTATCCTAATGTAAAATTTAATACTGTAGCTTTAAATACAGGTCAAAATGGATATCTTGTAGCTGAAGGCATTTCAGCTAGTCAAACTGGTGGTATTGCTGATGCTACAGACTTTATAGATGATTTTAGTACTGTTACTTATGATTTAGATGTATCTCCTACTAATTATGGAGGTACAGAAGGTGCTGATGGTTTTGATACTGTCTTTACTCAAACTTATCTAGTATTTAGTTTCTAAAAAAAAATAATAATTTTTAAGAGCCCCTCATTTGAGGGGCTTTTTCTAATATTTATAATAAACCCTGTTTGGAAAGTGAAAAACAGTATTATTTAATAATACAATGTTAATTATAGATGGCTCAATATAACCCAGCAAATCCAGCTTTAACTTTATTTGGTAGTATTAATACCGTAGCTAATAAAGATAAATATGGTATAAATGATGAAACAGGATTAGGTCCCAATGGATCTGATTTATATATTTCTTTTACTCTTACTGTAGATAGTATTACTACCCAAGCTATAGGAGATGCTAGTACACGAAATTCTTCTGGACTAGGTGTTGGGGGTTCTTATAATGGGGGCGATGTTAAAGTAGGTGATTTTATATCTGATACAAGTGGTATAAAAACATATAAAATTACTAGCATTTCAAATAAAGCAGCAGCATCATTTACTTGTGTAATTGAGGATGTAGGTATGAACATTGCTCGTACTCGTAGTGATAGAGCTAATGCACCCACAGCAGGTGATAGTATAGTAATATATGAGGTAAATGATAATAATGTTCCTTTATTTGCTTCTAACCAAACCTCAGCCCTTTCTGCTTTAGGTTTAAATAATATCCAATCCTATTTTAGTGTATTTGAACCTTTCCAACGTTTTACTTTTTATCCTGACACTACAGGTAGTATAGATTTAGGAGATTTAGTAACAGTAACAGGCTCAGTATTAGGTACCCCAGTTACTCCTTATAGACTAATCCCAGCAGAAGCTGATGATACCGTAGTTGGTATTGTTTCGGATATTTTTGGAGGAAATAATGTTAATGTCCGTCCTTATAATAAAATCATAACTAATTCTGATAGTCCTGAATTACTAACAGATGGAATAGTTGGTTCAACTTGGTATTCAAGTGGAAGTGATGGGGGTTATACAACTAGTAGTGCTGATGGAGATCCTAAATTTTTCCAATTAAGCCTAGCTACCCCAGCTACTACTACTGGTAGTGTAAGTGATCCTTCATTCGATGAAACTCAATATAATTTTAGTATTAATGGAGTTGAAGTTATAGCTCAAGATGCTGGTGGTAGTACTTTAACTTTAAATGAAATAACCTCCTCAATTAATACCTTTAGCTCAACAACATATGTTACAGCTGGGGTAGACGAAACTGGGGGTACTATTGAAATTACAAGTGGAGACACTGCTGGGACTGGTGGAGTAAATGGTGAATATGGCTATAGTGCTTTTAATCCCTCTATATTTGCAGTACTTGATGGCACCCCAGTAACACCTGGAACTACAGGCACATTCCCAAGTGCACCTGGTAAATTTGCTGTTACAGCTAGTAGCTTTGAAATGGAAATTCATCCTACAGCTTCCAGTGGTACTGTAACTGCAGGTGCAAATACTTACCCTGTAGCTTTTGCTTCTGATTTTAAATTAGCTATTGACTCAGCCTCAGCAGCTACTGGTGCTGATTTAGTAACAACTGTAGTAAGTGGAGATGTAATAACACTTAGTAATAGTGATGGAAGTAATATAGAGATTTCACAAATCTCCGCAGATCAATTTGGTAGAAATTTAGTTGGTAATAACTCATCTACAGCCTTACCAACAGGAGAATTTACTCCTTCTACCGTTGAAAACTTTTTAACTTTAGAAAGAGCTGATGGTGGGGAGATTTTATTAGAAGGTAGTTGGTTAGGTAATACTGCTAATTCTACTGGTATTAATAGTGTAGTAGGTACTCCTCCATTCTTATTAATGATTGAAGCCGCAGGTGGCGGTGGTTCAGGTACAGCAGGTACATCAGGTACTTCAGCAGCATCAGGAACAGGAGGTACAGCAGGTACTTCAGGTGCTAATGGTACTTCAGGTACAGATGGTTCATCAGGTACTTCAGGTACAGGTGTTATTGGTACTTCAGGTACATCAGGTACAGGTACTTCTGGTACATCAGGTTTAGGTGTAGACGGATCTTCTGGTACTTCAGGTATAGGTACTTCAGGTACTGCAGGAACAACTGCAACTGGAAGTTCCGGTACTTCTGGTGGTTCAGGTACTTCTGGGTCATCTGGTACATCAGGTTCTACTACGTCAGGTACCGCTGGTACTTCCGCGGATGCTGGTACATCAGGTACATCGGGTGAGTCAGGTACATCTGGAACAAGTGATACCTCAGGAACATCAGGAGATAATGGTACCTCTGGTACAGATGGTTTAGAAGGAACATCAGGTACAGCAGGTGCTTCATCAACTTCAGGAACAAGTGATACCTCAGGTACAACAGGTTCAGCAGGTACTTCAGGTACTTCAGGAGCAGCTTCACTAGGTACTTCTGGTACAGATGGTATTTCAGGTACATCAGGTACTTCTGGTGCTTCAAGTACTTCAGGTACGGCAGGTGAAAGCGGTACTTCAGGTTCATCAGGAACTTCAGGTTCAAATGGTACAGGTGGTTCTTCAGGTACAGCAGGTGCTTCATCAACTTCAGGAACAAGTGATACAAGTGGTTCATCAGGAACATCTGGTAGTTCAGGTACAACCGGAGATAATGGTTCTTCAGGTACAGCAGGAAATTCAGGTACATCTGGTACTTCAGATACAAGTGGTACAACTGGTACAGCAGGTAGTTCCGGTACTTCAGGAGCAGCTTCACTAGGTACTTCTGGTACAGATGGTGTAAGTGGTACTTCAGGTACTTCTGGTGCTTCAAGTACTTCAGGTACAGGAGGTGAAAGTGGTACTTCAGGTACTTCAAACTCCTCAGGTACAAATGGTACAGGTGGTTCTTCAGGTACAGCAGGTAACTCTGGTTCATCAGGTACAAGTGATACATCAGGAACTTCAGGAAATAGTGGTTCATCAGGTACAACAGGGGATAATGGATCTTCAGGTACAGCAGGTGCTTCAGGAACTTCAGGAACAAGTGATACCTCAGGTACAACAGGTACTGCAGGTAGCTCAGGTACTTCAGGGGCAGCTTCACTAGGTACTTCAGGTACAGATGGTGTAAGTGGTACTTCAGGTACTTCAGGTCAAAGTTCAACTTCGGGTACTGCTGGTAGCTCAGGAACTTCAGGTTCAAATGGAACAAGTGGTAGTACAGGTACAGCAGGTTCATCAGGTACATCAGGAGAAAGTGAAGATTCAGGTTCTTCAGGAACTTCAGGATCATCTGGTTCAGATGGTACAACAGGTACAGCTGGTACAGCAGGTTCTTCTGGTACAAGTGCTATTTCAACAACATCAGGCTCATCTGGTACTTCAGGTTCAAATGGTTCAAGTGGTACTACTGGTACAGCTGGTACAGCAGGTAGTTCAGGTACTTCAGATACATCAGGAACTTCGGGTTCAGCTGGTACTTCAGGTACAACTGGAGATAACGGATCTTCAGGTACAGTAGGAAATTCAGGTACATCTGGTACTTCAGATACTTCAGGAACAACAGGTAGTGCTGGTACTTCAGGTACTTCAGGAGCAGCAGACGCTGGAACATCAGGTACAGCAGGTGTTTCTTCATCTTCAGGTACTTCAGGTGAAAGTTCAACATCAGGAACAGCAGGTAGCTCAGGAACAAGTGGTTCAAACGGAACAACAGGTTCTGCAGGTACAGCAGGTTCATCAGGTACAAGTGATACTTCAGGAACTTCGGGTTCAGCTGGTACTTCAGGATCATCTGGTACAAATGGTACAGCAGGTAGCTCAGGTACAAGTGCAGTTTCAGCAACTTCAGGCTCATCTGGTACTTCAGGTTCAACCGGATCTTCAGGTACTACTGGTACTGCTGGTACAGCAGGTAGTTCAGGTACTTCAGATACTTCAGGTACTTCAGGTTCAGCAGGAACTTCAGGTACAGCAGGAGATAATGGATCTTCAGGTACCGCAGGTAACTCAGGTTCATCAGGAACTTCAGATACTTCAGGAACAACAGGTAGTGCTGGTACTTCAGGTACTTCAGGAGATCCAGCTGCTGGTACATCAGGTACAACAGGTGTTTCTTCATCTTCAGGTACTTCAGGTGAAAGTTCAACTTCAGGAACAACGGGTTCATCCGGAACATCAGGTTCAAACGGAACAAGTGGTAGTGCAGGAACAACAGGTAGTTCTGGTACATCAGGTGAAAGTGAAACTTCAGGTTCTTCAGGAACTTCAGGTTCATCAGGTTCAAACGGTAGCTCAGGTACAGCTGGTACAGTAGGTTCTAGTGGTACAAGTGCTATTTCAACAACATCAGGCTCATCTGGTACTTCAGGCTCAAATGGATCTTCAGGTACAACTGGTACCGCAGGTACCGCAGGCTCAAGTGGTACAAGTGATACTTCAGGAACTTCAGGTTCAGCTGGTACTTCAGGTACAACAGGAGATAATGGCTCTTCAGGTACAGCAGGTAATTCAGGTACAAGTGGTACATCAGATACTTCAGGAACAACTGGTTCAGCAGGTACTTCAGGTACTTCAGGAGACCCAGCTGCAGGAACATCAGGAACAACAGGTATTTCCTCATCATCAGGTACCTCAGGTGAAAGTGCAACTTCAGGAACAACAGGTTCATCAGGAACAAGTGGTTCAAATGGAACATCAGGCTCTACAGGTACCGCAGGTTCATCAGGTACATCAGGTGAAAGTGAAACTTCAGGTTCTTCAGGTTCTTCAGGAACTTCAGGTAGTAATGGTACAACTGGTACAGCTGGTACAGCAGGTAGTTCAGGTACAAGCGCAGATTCAACAACTTCAGGTTCTTCAGGTACAAGTGGATCAAACGGTAGTTCAGGTACTACTGGTACAGCTGGTACAGCAGGTTCATCAGGTACAAGTGAAACTTCAGGCTCTTCAGGTACTTCAGGATCTTCAGGTACAGATGGTAGTGCAGGTACTTCAGGTGTTACTGGAGCAAGTAATTCATCTGGTACATCATCAACAAGTGGATCTTCAGGTACTTCAGGTTCAACAGGTAGTGCTGGTACCTCAGGTATAGCAGGAGCAAGTAATTCATCAGGTACATCATCTACTAGTGGTTCTTCAGGTACAACTGGTACAACTGGTACATCAGGTGATGGTGGTGGTTCAGGTACATCAACAGGATCAGGTACATCAGGTACTAGTGGTTCTTCAGGAACAACAGGCGTAGATGGTTCATCAGGTACTTCAGGTTCAAATGGTACATCAGGCTCTTCAGGAACAGCAGGTTCATCAGGTACTTCAGGTCCTTCAGGTTCATCAGGTACAGCAGGTAGTGCTGGTACATCGGGTGCAGATGGTTCATCTGGTACATCATCCACTTCAGGAACAACTGGTACAGCAGGTAGCTCAGGTACTTCAGGCAGTTCAGGCTCAAGTGGTACTTCAGGTAGCTCAGGTACAAGTGGTTCATCGGGTACATCAGGAAACGATGGTTCAAGTGGTACTTCAGGTTCTTCAGGTACATCAGGATCAAGTGGAACAAGTGGTTCATCAGGTACATCAGGATCAAGCGGTACTTCAGGCGTAGATGGTTCATCAGGAACATCTGGTAGTTCAGGTAGTTCAGGAACAAGTGGTTCATCAGGCTCATCAGGAACAAGTGGTTCATCAGGCACTTCAGGTGTAGATGGTTCATCAGGAACTTCAGGTTCATCAGGCTCTTCAGGTACTTCAGGCTCATCTGGTTCATCAGGTACATCAGGAAGTTCAGGTTCTTCAGGTACAGCAGGATCGTCAGGATCATCAGGTACTTCAGGCTCTTCAGGTTCAAGCGGTACATCAGGCTCATCAGGCTCATCAGGTACATCAGGCTCATCAGGAAGTTCAGGTACATCAGGTGCAGACGGTTCTTCAGGTACATCAGGTTCATCAGGTACATCAGGATCATCAGGTTCTTCAGGTTCAGGCGGTACTTCAGGATCATCAGG
>MDTC01050497.1_pt1 | contig 22188 bp, 17 predicted proteins | sample 811181 | NCBI WGS metagenome assembly MDTC01 (sample SAMN05326644, study PRJNA326480) | marine metagenome | isolation source: seawater | place: Pacific Ocean: North | collected 2011 | reverse complement strand
TGGAGGCATCGATGATCACATCGCTGGGGACATGTAAATTGGTGATTCCCTTGTCGGAATTGACCATGGCAAGCGGTGGTCGCTTTGCCACAATCTTACTGAGTGCAGTTTGCACCTGGGTGCGGATATCAGTATCCAAATTTTCCAGGGCAGTGTAGAAGGAGCTCAATCCATTGTTTGGATTAAACCCTGCAGCGGAGAGTGCTTCCCCGTGGGTGGTGAGCAGTTCGCCCAAATATGCATTCACACAATGGCCAAAGATGATGGGGTCGGAGACTTTCATCATTGTGGCTTTCATATGCAGGGAGAAAAGAACATCTTCGGACATCGCGGCCTCGAGCTGCTCGGATAAAAATTGGCTGAGTGCTTTTTTGCTCATCACCGACGCATCAATCACTTCCCCTTCTTCCAGTGCAAGTCCCTCTTTGAGTGAAGTGGTCTCCCCGTCCGCCCCAAGTAACTCAATACTTACCGTGGTGGGTTGGGAGAGCAGGAGGGATTTTTCACTGCCGTAAAAATCTCCATCTGCCATATGGGCGACATGAGATTTTGAATCACTTGACCATGCCCCCATGGAGTGCGGGTTTTTCTGAGCATATTCCTTGACCGGTTTGGCCACCCGACGGTCGGAATTTCCTTCGCGTAGCACGGGGTTTACGGCGGAGCCGAGCACCTTGGCGTAGGTCGAACGAATATCTTTTTCCTCCTCGGTCTGGGGATCGGAGGGAAAGTCGGGAATGTTGAATCCTTTGCTTTGCAGTTCCTTGATTGCATCGACCAACTGGGGAATAGAAGCACTGATATTGGGTAACTTTACAATGTTTGCATCAGCCTGTTTAGCCAGTTCACCCAGTTCGCTCAGGGCATCTGGTACCTGTTGATCTGAACTTAAACGGTCCGAGAAATGGGCAAGGATACGACCTGCTAAGGAAATGTCCTTTAGCTCATACTTGATGCCGGCAGAGGAAGTGAAAGCCCCAAGGATAGGGAGCAGGGAACGGGTGGCGAGGGCGGGTGCCTCGTCGGTCAGGGTGTAGGCAATGGTAGTCATCGTTTTCGTAAATAATTATGCAAACGATACAACATAGCCATGCACCTATTGGGTGCAACGATCAACTCACTTAGGAAGATTAATGAGTGAGTTCTGAAGAGATAGAGAATTCTCTAATGTTTAGTTTAGGCTGGAGCTGAAGAGCCGGCGGAAGGAATACAATTCCTTATCGTACTCCAGATCTTGTACGATCCAGAGGTTACGGAAGGACACTCCGGTACCTTTATGATCCTGGATCATCAGGGGGCGTTTACCGTGTGCTTTGTAGGGGCCACCGACCTCTCCGTATATCCAAGCATCATTGTGAATAAGGTGTCCGTTGTGGTGTGCTGTCAACCGCATCGGTTCAGCAAGCGATCCATCCTCTTGAAAAATGGGTGCTTTATATAAAATATCGTAGGATTGCCAGTTGCCTGGTGCCCGACTGGCATTAACCAGGGGTGGGTGTTGGCCATAGACCGCCCCGCATGACCCATCGGCAAAAGTATCGTTCTGAAAACTGTTGAGCACCTGCAGTTCATAAGCGGACATCAGAAAGATGCCGGAATTTCCATAGAGCTGGCTTTTGCCCTCGTATTCGGATTCCGTGGCCGGATCGAAGCGAAACTCCAAATGGATACGGGCATCCCCAAATTTCTGTTTAGTTGGGTTGTTCCCTTGACCACGGGGCATTGCCCCTTCTTTATCAAATTTCCATTTTGGATTTGTCCATTGATCCGCATCCAGCACCAATGCATTGGCAGGTTTTTCCACCTTGCACTGTGATTGCGGTAGAGGAGCGACTACTGGGGGGAGGGGACGTGCCTTGTCGTTACGGGACCAACTGGACCCGGCGAGCGACCAGCCAATGTTGCGTCCTGGCTTGGGTTCCTTGGGTGGACGAAGATGGTTAACGGTGTAGTAGATGGTATTGAAATCTAAGGGGGTTGCCTCGGTGTTTAACTGGCCGGGGAACTGAATCGCATAGACCCGGTTTGTTTCCAGGGGGACATCGAAGGTCACAGTTTTCCGGTCTTTGGAGAGTTTATAATTAGTTACTTCCAAATTCTTTTCCTCCACCGGTGGGGAACCATAGGTACTGTAATAATGATAGCTCCAGGATTTGACCACCGGGGTCATTTTCTTACCGATCCGCTGGGTGAAATTTACCGAGAATCCGGATTTTGTAAGACTGGTAGAATGTAAGGCAAAGGGAATGGTTTTTCCATCCCACTGGGCATATTGAATGGCGGTGCGCTTTCCGCCCTTGCTAAACCATCCACGGCCCACCTGGGCGGACCATAATCTGCCCTGTTGGTCGAAAGACATTTTTACCGGGCCACTCTCAAGACCGCGCAAGAAATCCACACACCAGCCCTGGTATTCTCCATTCACTTTTTCCACTCCGCAACGGAAGTAGTTGGACTGGCGCTGATCGCCCAGAAACATTTGGCCGGCAAAGGGGCCAAATTTCCCTTGCGTGGTGTCCCATACTGGACTGCCCGGGGAATTGGCAATCACTTCTCTGACTAACCAGACCGCGGGTGGTGTACGGAGTTTTTCAAAATCGGATGCGGTTTGGGACAGAACTTTTTCTTTTGTGTAGTCTGCCCGGGCAGGCAGGGAAGCAGGATGGCCATAGAAATTTCCTTCCCTTACATGGTAGAGGGTACAATCTGCTACCCAGTCTCCCTGGTTATCAGTGATAAAAATTTCATCCTCCGGGCTTATACCAATGCCACAGGGAGAACGGAACCCAGACGCTAAGGGTTGAAAGTGGCCCTTGCGGTCCGAGCGGTAGACCCACCCGCGCCAGGGGGCATTGTAGGACATATTGCCCCCGCCCTTGCCTAATGGTTTCCCGTCGGGTACGGTAAATTCTCCGCGGGCTCCGAGATTAAGAGATGCATATTTACGCCCGAGCGAGTCCATCACTGGACCGAAGTGGTATTCATGATACTCTCCGGATATTCCGAATTGATCGGTTACGGTCTCATAACGATCGCATATACCATCCTTGTTGGAGTCGACCAGTCGGGTAAGTTCTGGTTTCTGGCCGACATAGTAGGCATCTTCTTTTGGGTCATAGAGGATACCGTTGGGTTCCATTAAATCCTCAGCAAATTTGGTCCATATACCACCTTTGCGTTCCCATACCTCTCCCTCCCAAGTAGCGATAGTGACGGTGCCGTCTGGCTTATGGCAAATGCCTAGCACACTGACTGCACCGCGGGGCAGGGGAACCGTCTCCACCTTGTATCCAGCGGGGATTTGAGCAAAGGCGATGGAACAGGAAATAAGGAAGAAAAGAGAGATAAAAATCGTTTTCATAAGAATAAGAAAGTTCGTCTATTGCAGAGTCACGGTGAAGGAATCGGTACCTTCGGGCGAGACGGTAAAGTTTTGGCTCACCCCATCGACCAACGAGGAAATAAGTACGGATTCTCCCTGCGTTTCGTAGTGGAGCAGATTGAATTCATTTCCTTGAAGAACTGTACTTTCGGCACCAGCAATTTCCTCCCCCTTGGTTACGGATTGGTTCTGGCTACGATTATCAAGGGATGGAGTTTGGTTTACCAAGGCTGATTTCCACGCCTTGAGAATCTGACCACTGGCACTGTCATAGGCCACCATCACTTGGTTGGGCAAAAGAAGGAGGAGGGTGCGTGGGGGGAGTCCATCGATCCATTTACGAATCACTTTTGCCTGAGGTCCCGGGCGAATGATTTTTGGAATATTTCCCTCTAGGCTTTTTCCGGTGAGCATCCAGTTTTGTCCACCAACTTTTTGCAAGCGGGCATTAAATCTCATTGAAAAGCTGGTGGGTTCTTCATGCAGAATTTCCAAATCATGAATACCTGCGTCCAGATGAAATTGTTTGCTGAAGTAAGTGTCCTTGCTTTTCTCTGCATTGGAGTAATGCATCTCCTCGCCATTTACCCAGATGGAGGTACGCCCGATTGGATTTACATTAAACCGGTAGTTGCCAGGTTGCTTAATAAATAATTTGGAATTTCCTCGCAGAAGACCGTCAAACATTCGTTTGGTGTAGAGAAAATTTTCCGGTAGGATTCCCTGAGAGTCTGACTCTACGGAATCAAAAAGCTCCGGCGTTAATCGCTTACCTTTGAAGTAGTCCCGGGAGTAGAGAGAACGCATGGTCTGGCGGTTTCCTTCCTGTCTGTCTAAAATAAAATCGGTCACCGCCTGCCGGTCCTCCTTAGAATAGACATATTCGTAGGCAATCATCTCCGTGCCGGTTATCCCCTTGGTGATGGCGCGCATAATTGCCTCGGATGTATCACCATGCTTCCAGTATGCATCGACCAGACTGGGACCAATCCCCCCATCGAGGTTGGGACCATGACAGGTCACACAGATCTGGGAATAAATCTCCTGTCCCCGCTTTAAATCAGCAAGCAAGGGTTTTATGCAAAAGAGGAGGTGTAAAACAAATAATATTCTAAGGTTAAAAATTTTTATCATGATCGAAATCTATTTAAGATTTTAGTCGCTTACAGGTAAAGAAAAGACGAATGGAGTGAGTAATATAAAAACACTCCGAAATATAAAATACTTGGACAAAAATCGTAGTTTAGCAACCATCTGAAAGGGTTCCATATTATTGTATTTTTCTCTTGTTGATGGTGCAAAAGATGTATTATCTTACTAATATGATCGTAAGACTTCTAAAGTTTTTCGCACTCATATTTATTTTTTGTGCCAGCCACCTTTACGGTGCGATCGATATTATATTTGATTACACTTACGATACTGGAAATTATTTCGGTGATGAGCAACGTTATGTCATGGAACAAGTTGCGTATGCTTTTGAGTCGAGAATGGGGGGGACCACTTTTACATCTTCAAATCCGGCTGACTATGGAGGAACTTCGTTTACAAATCCTTATTTTACTTTCACTAATCCAACAACTGGTGGAAGTGCTTCAGTATTAGCTGGTTCTACTACCAGTGAAGGAAATGTTATTGGCAACGCCAACGAGTTGGTAATTTTTCTGGGGGCACGCAGTCGAGGGGCAAATCCCTTAGCGGATGCAGGCCCAGCTGGTTTACAAGCGGGAAGCTATTCTCCTCCTGATGCATGGATAGACGCACTGAACGCAAAAAATACCTCTACTAACTGGGAACCAAGACTTGGAGCATCCTCCGTTAATACTGATGCTACTTTTTACTATGATACAGACTTAACTACTCATACCGATGCCACAAGCTCGGGAAAGGTCGATTTCTACAGTGTGATGGTTCATGAGCTCGGCCATATCATGGGTTTTACGCAGAGTAGTAATGCCTGGGCAAATTTTAGTAATGGCAGTACTTCATGGACAGGACCAAACGCAAAAGCAGAGTATAATAATCAAAACATCCCTCTAAATGGTAATCCTCACTGGTCGAGTTCCCTAGTCCAAGGAAATGTCAATTGTGCATGTCATCCGTCCATGCAGCCATCTATCACCTCAAATGTAAGAACTTCATTTAGTGACCTTGATTTTGCCTTACTTAAAGACATTGGCTACAGCATTTCTGCTTCACCAACTGGGACAAATATTGGAGGTACTTATACTGATCCGACATGGGGTGGAAATTACGATATCCCTGTAAGTATGACCTATGCTGATTGGCTCGCTGGAGGCAACGGAGGCAACGGCGGCGGCGGCGGCGGCGGCGGCGGCGGCGGCGGCGGAGGCGGAGGCGGCGGAGGCGGCGGATCTGCTGCTCCTGAACCCGCATATATATTTACAATGCTTGGTGGATTGGTTGCCTTTTTGAGTGGGCGTAAGCATCTAACTAAAATTAAAGCATTTCTTAAGCTGGCATGAGCATATTAGCTAGGCTGTCCATGGCCCTGCTTGTTGGTTTGGGGGCATTACTAGTTTATTTTTATTTTGATCATCAAAAAGTACGCCAAGCAGAGTTAAATGATAGGTTTGATAGATTATTAAAAGAAAGTCTACCGAACCCAATTGAGACCATTTTAAAATTACAAAATCTTCAAAGAGATGAAGAATTATTGGAGGCTGAATGGCTACTCCTTTTTGAATTGCTCACTGAATCTGCGATTCATTCGCACATTCCTTACCTTGTACATTTAGAGGATAAGTTTTCTGAGTTCCCCTCTGTTGATTGGAAAATTACTAGTGCTTGCATATCTTATCGTGATGGTAATTTTAGCGGTGCATTAAATGAACTTGGTAATATAATTAAAGATTACCCTGCACATAGAAGAGCCAATTATGAGTTTAATAGAATACAATTTTTGGCAGGGGAAATAGATGATCGAATAAAAGCAAAGCTTGCATTAAGGGGATTGTCCAAAGGTGAAGATAGATGGGCGTACAAATCCTTGCGCATTCTTGCATTTACACCTCCTAGGCCCGGGATATTAAAGAAAGATTTACTTCATGCACTTGAGGATTTGAGAATTCATCAATGTGTGGTGTCTGCCGATTTTCTCCGAGCATCAGAGATTATTTACCGAATTAATGGAATTAAAGATGCCAGTCAAATGTTTGAAGAAATGTATGAACTTGCAAAGAATCGAGTACACCCAAACGATTTTGGACATTGGCTAATAACCATGGGGCAACCGGATAATGCATTAAGAATTATTTCAGGATCCGATGCCCTTTCTTCTCAAGACTCTTTTATGATTCGTTTTCAAGCACTCTTGGAAAATAATCAAACATTGGATGCACGGAAACTCCTCGAAAAGTCTACTCATCTTTCGCAAGAAAAATTACTGCTCACAGATGCATACTTGAGTTTGGTAAGAGGTGAGAGGAGTACAATTCATGAATTTCTCTCAGGTGCAAATGAACTCAATTCCGCTGAGAGTTTTTTAGATGTTGCCAGACTGGCATTATTAGGTGGTGACGGAAATATAGCATATGAGGCGTTCCAGAAGGCATGGGCATTAGCTCCTGAAAAATTCTCTCTTTCTTCGGCCAATCAATATTTACAAATTTCTTTGAGTTCCCGAAATACCAAAGAGGCTCATCAGATAACAAGTGAAATAAAACGCAGAAACCCCGAGAAATTTGGTAATGCCAATAATCTTTGCTATCTATCTTTGCTCATGGGTGAGAATATTGAATCACTGGAAAAAGAGGCGTTGCGTATATGCAATGCTTTTCCAGGTAATCCATCTTTTCTTTCCACCCTTGCTCTCGCAAAATTACTTGGAGGGAAATCAAAAGAAGCTCTCGAAGTGATGAGAAATCGTGGGCCAGTTCCCTTGCTTCACGGGGAGAAAGCCTTGCTTGCTTGTATCCTAAAAGCGAGTGGTAAAGAGAAGGATGCTGAAAAAGTGGCCACGGGGTTAGTAGAGTCACGTATGTTACCCGAGGAATGGGCTCTATTGAGAAAACATGATTTAATAATTACCCAATAAGGATCAAACGGGTCTGATTATTTTATCAAGAGTGGCAAGCAAGTCTTTCTTTGCTTCATTTTTACTTTTTGGTCCTTTTATAGTGATTAGTAAAACTTTTCGTTCGAAAGATAGTTTTCCTGCGAGAAACCACATGGCCTTTTCCCAGAATGTAACGGGCTTGAAATCAAATGAATTGATACGGTTGTCGAGGGTGAAAGAACCCCAGAATACATGCAGATCAGATAGGTTGTGCAAGGTCTTTTGCGGCGTAGCATAGTGTCGGAAAACCAAGGGGTCTCTTTGGTGGAAAAATTCAACTGCCGGTCCAGAATCTAAAAGTTTAATTCCAGAATACCCCATGCAATAATCGGGTGGGTGGTTACGACTACATAAACTGGCTGCTGCAGAGTCCTGATGGTAGCCAAAATAAATAACTTCTATGAATCTGTTGTCTGGGTATATAAATTCATATTTTTCTCCATAATCAAACTGAAGAACTTTTCTTATACCTTCATCGATTGGTTGAGATGCTTCCTCGAATTCAATCGACCAGTTAAAGTTTGGAACTTTCGGTCCGAGTAATGAAAACCATAGATACGCTACTAGGGTAGGGAGGCCAAAAATTATGGCGAAGGTCCACGGGTTTGGTTTTTGTACCTCTACAAAGGTTTTGGGAGTTTCTACTTCTGCCTGCCTGTGAATATTTGGTTTGATCAGCCAAGCAATCATACCAAGGCAAAGCATAGACAAAGTCACAAAAGTATTTCCGATGAAATCATGCCATTCGGTCTGGGCTTCTGCGCCCAAAGCCAAAAAAACATAAGATAAAGATAAAGCCCGAAAGAAGTTGAATAAAAGAGTGGAGCCGATTGCTAAAAGAAAAAGGAAAAAAGCCCTGCTCAATCCAATCCGAAAATAAATGGAGAGGAACACGCTCATAGAGAGTAAGTTCTGAAATGAACGGATTCCACTACAGGCTTGGTTGATGGTCACTTTTTGCTGATCCACAAAAATAGTATTGGCAGAAAGATCAGCTGGATATCCAAGAAGAAGTAGACTCTCGGTGGTGAACTTACTTACCCATAAAGTTAGCTCATGAATCATTTTACTTTCCATTCCCGCAGGCCAAGGCAGAGAAGTAAAAAGATAGAGGCTGACACAGGCCCAGTTTTGCCAGGGTATTTTGTGATTAAATTGATGAATGAAAATGCCGGTTGCGAAACAATGAGCAAACATTTCGATCCAGAGAGGTAGACGCCAAAATGGATCCGGTTCCGACAATATTCGGGAGGGAAGTAACAGTAGGGTGCCAAACAAAATAATTTGCCAACCGGTAACGATTTGCTGAGGAGATTTTTTCCAGTCCGAGTTTCGGTGGGCTAGTAAGACAAGGGCGAGAACCGGCACAGCCCAACCGTGAGTGTAGTAACTTGCCTCGTTCCACCAAAGACTGACCCGGGATAGAAGAGAGAACCAGGAGAAGAGTAGGCAACCCCAGGCAATCCGCCATCCCCAAGTCTGGTAAACAGGCGATGGTTTTAATGAGGAGAGATCACTCATTCTTTCGAATGCATGATCTCGCCAAGGAGTTTTTTTTCTGCATCAGTTAAAAGAGAAATATGCTTAACAGGTGCCCATTTTTTTGCCATTTCATCGGCTCCGTTCCGGTACAGGGTGAGAGCACCAATAATCCTCTGGGTTGGGCACAGGGGAGGAGTCCCTTGCAAGATTGGCGCGAGCAAGGAGCGGGCATTTTGATGATCATTTTTTTGCAGATAACAAAGGGCAAGGGTAAAGCGGTTTGCGAGGCTTTCCGGGCTTTGGGAAAATGCAGTTTCGGCCCATTTTGTACAGGCTTCAATTTCCATGCCATAGAGGGCTTTTTGAATACAAGTCTGGCGTTCTCCCGCAAGATCTCCAACCGTTTCTGGAAGTGGGGTGCGTCTTATAATCTCCTGTAATTTAGAAAATTCTCCAGTACGGTGATAAGATGTTGCCAATAAATATTTAAGCCCAATTTGATCAGGTTTTAGAATCTCCATTTGCTCAATAAAAGAAAGTAGGAAATCCGGCGTTTGAAAGAATCTTAAAAACATGCGGATGGTTTCCAATTCTTGTTCATTACATTCTTCAAATAGTTTGGCTAAATGTTCTGAGCTTAATCCCCGTTTTGAAAGAACTTCTTCTAGAAGATGGTCGAAAAATATTTTTTCGGTTGGGGATAGTACTGGGATAGTCTGATCAATTAAATCTCTGGCAAGATCGTTGTCTTGGTGTTGAAGGGCGGATTGAATGGTTTGAAGAAAAATTTTCTTGGTTCTTGTTGTATTTGTTTCCGCGTTCTCTAAAATATGTCGAGCGGTTTCGGGGCGCCCAACTTGATTAAGGAGTGTAACGAGCTTATCTTTGGCTTCCTGAGTCGAGAGTTCCGGGAAATCTTTTTGTAAAACATATAAAATACTGTTCCCATTAATTACTTTTTTACCGAACGATGCATTGAGGCAAAGAATGGCATCCAGAAGCGAGAGATCTTCCATGCTCCAGAGCTTTTTTGCCCACTCTTTCCTTTTATCCAATGATCCGGTCTGAGTCTTCAAGAGCCGGCGCAGGGCAGGGGCAGTAAGCGAAGAATTAATCTTCGCAGACTCAATCATCTGTTTGACTGCTTCTTCGTAGAAATAGATTTGCTGGGACTGAAGGGATAAATCCCAAATGTATTCACTTAGAGGGGAGATTCCCGGGTTTTGTGATATATACTCCAGTCCTATTTGAATGGCCCTAAATTTTGATTCCTCTCCCTTGCTTGGAAGAATTAGACATTGATAAAAAATTCGATCCTTTTCAGGAAAAGAGGATGCATGCTGGGTGAGCCATGTTTCCGCATCAGAAAGCCATCGATTTTGAAGTAATGCGTTTATGTAATTTCGATGATCATTGGCACCTGCCTCTTGATGGTTTGCCAATATTTTCAACCACTCCAAATGTCTAGGGTGATTTAATTTCTCTGCTGATTTCACCAAGTTTTTGAGATTGGAGAAATCCTCTCGGTTTAAGAGGTAGGCTGCCTGTGAAGTGAGCAAAGCAGTTTGTAAATCATCACTTTGCAAGGCTGCAAGAGCAGTCTTTTTAAATTTATAAAATTTATATTCCTTGAGTTTTGGGTATCCAAAGTAAGCTGTTGGTAGACCTAACAGAACCAGCACTGTTATAGTGATCATGGAATTCCACCACCACGGTTTATAATTTGTTTTTAGCAGAAAGGAAATCTTTCTTCGGCTAATGGGAAAAGAGATCCGAAAATTGAATTTCTTTTTTTTCTTATCGGTCTTGGTTATTTTCCAAAATACATATTTGTAGGTTATTTTACTCCGGTACTTCTTTTTGGTTTCAAAAATAAATACCTGCCATGCCTTCTTCTTTTTTTTATACCAAGTCTTCCAGAAATACTTGGTGAAATATAAGTGCAAGGGAATTTGGCTCATGCGCAAGTAATACTTTTTAAGCGATGTACATCCCAAATGAAGTGTCAATCGGTTTACTCAAAATGAGGACATAATACTTTATATGGTTATCTGGAGTTAATAATCAAATCTTAGACCTTGCTCGTGAAAATATTGCCAATTAGATTGAAGGATTCTGGGTATGACATTCTGTAATTTAAAAAAAATAATCGGATTGTTTTTCATATCCCTGCAATCTGGAATCTATTCGGATGCAAACGAGTGGCTTTGGCATGGTTCATTCCCGTGGACTTATTCAGATCAGGATAAAGAGTGGAGCTATTGGAGTACTGGGAATGATGGCCGTTTTTACAAATGGAGTACATCAGCCGGCGGTTGGGAAATTTTCAATGATGGAGAGGGGATATGGAGAAGCCTCAATGCTCCTGATGTAAATGAGACTAAATGGCAAACCTGGGAAGCCAACCCTCAGTCCTATGGAGGATCTTATACCTTAAACAAAATAAAGAATGCGATCCTGAATTCTCAGTATGAATTGGATTTGAGTTACCAGCGGATTGAGGACCTTAGTCCGGTGGGTGAAGTTTTGCAACTCCGGCAACTTTACTTACAGGCTAATGAGCTATCCGATCTATCCCCCTTGCAAAAGCTTACCAGTCTGGAGGTACTCAATCTTAATTCCAACGAGGTGGTTGATCTTTCCCCCCTTGCCAGTCTCCTAGAGTTGAAGGAGTTGCATATCGATGATAATCCGATTAGCGATTTATCTGCAGTCGGTGGCCTTGGGCGTTTGAAAAGATTGAGCCTGTCAGGTTCCCAAGTTAGTACTGTTGAGCATTTGGAGAATTTGAAACTACTTGAATATTTACACCTTAGTAAAAATACCATTACCTCCATCGATCCGATTGCCCTGTTGAGCAAATTAAGATTATTGGATGTTGGAGGTAATCAAATTAGCGATCTTTCTCCTCTCAGTAATTTCAATGAATTAGCGGTGCTCTATGCGGAGGATAATAATCTATCAAGTATTGGACCGATTGGAAGTTTGTCCAATTTGAAGGAGGTCAACCTCTCTAATAATTCGATCTCCAGTTTGGCAGGCTTTTCTTCTATTTCCTCGGATGATTCTTATTTATGGTTAGCTGATTTTTCTCGCAACCAGTTGGACAGCTTGGATGGTTTAGAGAATTGTAGTAATTTAAGAATTCTCGCCCTCTCCCAAAATGCAATAACCGAACTCACTCCCCTCGAAGGAATGAACGAGCTATCCACGCTCCTGTTCGATTTTAACAAAGTATCTGATCTTAGCCCGATTAAAGCACATCCGAATCTTCGCGGAGTGTATGCAAACAATAACCAATTGGCCAATGATCTGGCGGTGGATGAAATGAACCAACTCGTCGAAATTTACCTCTATGATAATAACATATCTGAGGTCCGGAAAACGGAAATTCAGGCCGCTTTACCGGATGTAATAATTGAATTTTAGTTTATCCTATCCAAGCATGTGCTTGACTAAAATTAATACCCTAGTTTAGTGAGGATAATGAAGCTAGTCTTGTGTGTTTTTGCCCTCTTCGGCACATGGGCATGGGCAGATGACAAAGTAATTTCGCAGGCTAGGTTTTTTAGGTTATTGGGGATCAAGCCTACCGAGCAACAAGCTGCCCCATTTGGTGGCTTGAATACCGTAGTCATTACCCACAAGGCTTTATTAGAAGAGAAAAAAAAATTGGAGTTTGCCGATGTTGGCATTCGTGACCTGAGTGCTTTTGCTCACTTAGATCAATTAGAGTGGTTGAGGTTATCCCACAATCCTGTTAGCGATTTATCTCCCCTCTCTGAGCTCGAGAATCTGCAGGTTTTAAGCCTCTATGGAGTTCCCAAGACCAAGAAGGTAGGTTCTAGGATAACCGATCTCAAGCCACTCTCTAAATTAAATAACCTATGGAGTTTGGCCCTAGATGAGCATTCGATCAGTGATCTTTCCCCTATCTCCCGATTATCCAGTCTCCGTACCCTTTACATTACGCGAAATAAAGTTACCGATGTGAGCGATCTTTCCTCCCTTACGGGGCTGAAAAGCCTATTTCTCTCACACAACCAAATCAGCCAGATCTCTCCCTTGAGTGATTTGCAGGAGCTCGAATGGTTGCGATTAACCGCCAATAAAATATCCGATCTCTGGCCCCTTTCCGGATTAGCCAAACTTGAGCAATTACACCTTGAGCAAAACCAAATTAGCAACCTTGCCCCCTTGGCAAGGCTCAAGCAACTAAGGGAATTAAAGCTGGGAGGAAACCAGCTAGCCAACCTAAGTCCGCTGGCCGGGCTTACTTATATGCGTGAATTGCATTTAAACCATAACCAGTACATCGAGGATATCTCCCCTTTGGTGGGGATGAGGCAGTTGCAGGTACTTAACCTTTCCCATAACCAAGTGAGTGACCTTACCCCGCTTCTCAATACGCGTTCCTTACGTACATTGGTTTTGGTTGGAAATCCATGTGATGAGGACCAAATATCGAGGCTAAAATCCGCACTGCCCAAGTGTGAGGTAATTTATCGTTGATTAAAGATTTCGCGTGAGGTTTCCATGCCCTTGGCAAAAGTCCGCACATGTTCAACCCGTCCATCTTCGAGGTACCTGATAAAGGTGCCATTACCATCAATTACCATTGATTGTTCACAGGCTGAGCCATCCGGTTGCCAGACGAAAATCTTTTCAAGATGTCCCATCTGGCTAAGCGACCGGCAGGCGATTTGTCCGGAGGCATAGTACTCTGTCCATTTGCCATTCACTTCCCCATCCTTGGTATGACCAATTACTTTTATCTTTCCATTCGAGTGCCAAACAGTAAAGGGGCCATTCATCCGGTCTTCGTTCCAGTAAATTTCTGATATCTTTGTCCCGTTTTCATCCCAAGACATCCACAACCCTTCTTTTCTTCCATTTTTTAAGTATCCAAGTTCTTTGAGATGGTCTTGCATGTGAGTAGATTTTGCCCAACCGGTAAAAGGATCCTCTTCTTTATCCACCCAAAGATCAAACATGCCATACATAAATTTCCGTTCCAAGGATTTTAGGTTGACCGCATCATTTGCCGCTATTGCAAAAATACCAGATTCTGAAAGGTCTGGAACGACCGAGCAAGAGCCCAGAAAAAGCACATTTAATAAATTAACAATCTTTTGCATGAGTTGGTTTTTCTCCTTAATGCATATTTAATGGTATGCCTAGGTTATCGGAAAGGGTAATGTCATTGATTGAAAGATCGAATTTTTGTATTCTGCCCGGATGATTTTTATTCGTGAGGTTACTCTCTCCTACGGTCACAAGAAATTGTTCAACGAAATCTCGGAAACAATTGGTCCGCGTGACCGGATTGCTCTGGTTGGCTCCAATGGTTCAGGAAAAACCACTCTCTTGCGCATGCTTATGGGGGAAGTCAGTCCGGACGAGGGAGGCATTGAAAAGCCTGACTATGCTACTGTGGGTTACCTTCCTCAGGACGGAGTGCATGCATCGGGTGGTACGGTTCGTGAAGAAGCAGGCAAGGCCTTTGCCGGGGCTGCCGAACTGCAAGCAAAATTGGATGAGGCTGAGGCAAAACTGGCGGAGTTGGATCCTGAGGACGAGGAGTTTTATGACCTGATTGATTTGATGGGAGGCTGGGAGACCCAGTTAGCCAGTTTTGAGCCGGAAAAAATGAATTCGCGAATTGAGAAAGTACTCATGGGTATGGGGTTTTCCAAGGAGGATCTCGACCGGCCGGTCGATGAGTTCTCAGGAGGTTGGCAAATGCGAATTGCCCTGGGGAAGCTGCTTCTGCAGGGTCCGTCTTTGCTCATTTTAGACGAACCCACCAATCATTTGGATGTGGTATCCCAAAATTGGCTGGAACATTATTTAAAGGGGTACCAAGGCTCCATCCTTGTGATTTCTCATGACCGGGCTTTTCTGGAAACCGTGACCGAACGGACCATCGAATTAAAATTGGGGACTCTCAACAGTTACAAGGGAAACTACACCTTCTACCTCAAAGAAAGTGCCGCCCGTTTGGAAAGACAGCGCAAGGCGTACAACAACCAGAAAAAAGAAATTCAAAAAGAGAAGGAATTTATCAACCGGTTTCGTTCCAATGTGAAAAAGGCTGCAATGGTACAGAGCAGGATCAAAGGATTGGAGAAAATGGAACTTGTCAAACCAGAGGCGGAGGAGAAGAAAATTTATTTTCGTTTTCCTCAGTCCCCTCCTGCCAGTCAAAAAGTGGTCGAATTAGAGGGTATGACCAAAGCATATGGGGACAATGTGGTATTTGATGGGCTTGATCTACGCATTGAAAAGGGCGATCGGATTGCAGTAGTTGGGGTTAATGGAGCTGGTAAATCCACCCTTGCTCGGGTGCTTGCCGGGGTGGAGCCTTTTCAAGCAGGTGAGCGGGATATGGGTGTAAATACAGTTATTGGATATTTTGCCCAGCATCAGGCGGAGGAATTAAACCCGGGCAACGAAGTATTGGCGGAGGTGGAGGAAGTCTGCGAAAATAACCCCGATGCCAATCCACGGGCTGCCCTTGGTGCATTGCTCTTTAGTGGAAATGATGTTTTTAAGAAAACCTCCGTACTCTCCGGTGGGGAACGTAACCGGGTAGCCCTGGCCAAATTGTTGATGAAGCCGTGCAATTTTCTTATCATGGACGAGCCGACCAATCATCTGGATATTCGGAGCAAAGAGGTTTTGCAGGAAGCATTGAACCTATTCGAGGGCACTGCACTGATTGTTAGTCACGACCGTTCTTTTCTCGATGGGGTGGTGAATAAGGTGCTGGAAATCTCTACCCGCAAAGCGATGATGCTCACCTGCAATGTGACAGAATATATGGAGCGTTTGGAAGTGGATGAATTTTAGCCTGCTGTGTTCAGTGCAAAAATTTTAGAGCGAGAAAACCACCAACCAGTAATCCACCAAATAATAATGCGAGCAGGTTGAAGTGCTTGTCGATTTTTTCCTTCATTGGTTCCCCAAATCTTGCCACAAGGGCGGCGACCAAAAAGAAGCGGGCAGACCGGCTGACTGCCGAAGCGAGGACGAATGGGGCAAGGGCCATTCCTAATACACCGCTGGCAATGGTGAAAATTTTGTAGGGAATCGGGGAGAAACCAGCTAGAAAAACGAGTGGCCAGCCCCATTCGGCATACCAATCTTGTAGACGGGTAAATTTCTCCTCGGTAAACCCTGGGACATATTGGAAAAACCATGGAGCTAGTCCATCCCAGGCAAAGGCACCGATGGCATAACCAGCGAGTCCACCAAGAACAGAGGCCACCGAACAAATTAGGGCGAAGGAAAAAGCTTTTTTTAGATTACCTAGGCATAAGGGAAGTAGTAATATATCCGGCGGGATAGGGAAGAAACTTGCTTCAGCAAAGGAAATGAGCCCCAACCAGAGCCCGGAAAGTTTGCGTTCGGCTAGGGAAAGTGTCCAATCATAGATTCGTCGAAATGGATTTTTGCTAATCGGCATAATTTGATAAAAAGTTATGTATTTTCATAAGTCTGTAATTTAGCAAGGTAGGGAAGTTCCCGAAAACGACCGGCATAATCCAAGCCATAGCCCACCACAAATTCATTGGGTATGGAAAACCCAATCCAATCTGCCTCAAAGCCATTGGTTCGGTTTTCCTGCTTGTCCAAAAATACACAGGTTCGCAAAGACTGGGGATTGAGGGATGATATTTCCACGCATGCTCGCTCCATCGTTTTTCCGGTATCGAGAATATCATCCACCAGCAAAACATGTCTTCCCTGTAGGTCAGATTTTAGACTACCGGTAATACGGGGGGGCGATTCGGGTGAGGTGGAATCGCCATAGCTTGATATGCGCAGACAATCCAATTGCGTGGGTACTTTGAGTAAGCGCAAAAGATCGGCGGTGAAAATGATGGCCCCATCAAGGATGGAAACTAGCAGTATTTCCTGACCTTGGTAGTGCTGATTGATTTCCTGGGCGAGGTTCTTCAAACGGTCGGCAATCCTCCGGGCGGATAGCAACTCAATGGGTTGAGCTTGGTTATTCATCAAGCTTGTAAGAGCTTGTTGATACTCGCCTGGGCGGAGGACGCATACCCCCCACCAAACAAATTGAAATGATTGAGTTCATGATAAAGATTGTAGAGGATTTTTCGTAGAGCAAAGCCGGAATCGATTGGATAGGTGTTTTCGTAAGCATGATAAAAAGCGGAGGAAAAACCGCCAAACATGTAGGTAAAGGCGAGATCAGCCTCCCGGTCGCCGTAGTAGGATGCTGGATCAAAAATAAAGGGAGATCCCTCTTTGTCACAACTGGCATTCCCACTCCACAAATCTCCATGGAGCAAAGAGGGGTGGGGTGAATAGTTGGAAAAAAAGGATTCAAGAGAATCGAGCAGTGTTTGGGAATCCTCAAATTTTCTGCCCTTGCGGGCGGCAAGTTCAAATTGATGAGCCAAACGATGATCCCGATAGAAAGATATCCAGTCATCCGACTGTGGGTTGGGCTGGGGAGTGGCCCCGATACAGTTGTCCATACTCCAGCCAAAAAAGGGCAGTTTTACCAGGTGCAACTTAGCAAGCTGGGTGCCGAGTTCTGCCTGTCCAGCGTATGAATTTCCTCCCTCCTCAATATATTCAAGCACGAGGTAGGCGTTATCACTTTCCACGCCGTGTGCGATAACCTCCGGTACCCGAACGGTGTTGGTGTTTTTAATTTCACTCAGTGCCCTTGCTTCTGCCTCAAAGAAGGGAAGAAAAGACGGCTGGTTTTTTTTGATAAAATATATGCGTCCATCCTCTCCGGTGATTCGAAAGGCTTGGTTGATACATCCACCACCGATGGAAGAGGTCGAATGTTTGCGGAATATAAAGCCGGTGGATTCCGATATTGCGTGATCAATTTCGCTCATCGAACAAGGAAGCGTAATTCAGCCGGGTTTGCTTTCCAAGTGATCGAGCAGACGGACACATCCATCGTCGAGCAAGTCGAGCACCTTTTCAAATCCGGATGGCCCCCCGTAGTAAGGGTCGGGAACCTCTCGGTCTGAAGAACTAACAAAGTCGCAAAATGGACGAATCTTCTTTTTCTGGGAAGAATCTGGAGCCAGTTTATTGACTTCGGAAAAGTTGAAATCATCCATGGTTACAATGATATCTGCTTTTTGATAGTCCTGATCGTTGATCATTCGGGCGGAGCCGGAAATGTTTAATCCCCGTGCCTGAGCAGCCTGTCTCATTCTGGAATCGGGAGGATTTCCCTGATGAGAACCGATGGTGCCCGCAGAATCACAGCTGATTTTTCCCGACAGTCCCCGATCATCCAATAATTTTTGGAAGGTGCACTCAGCCGCTGGTGAGCGGCAAATATTTCCCCAACATACAAACAACACATGCATAGAAATAAGGGTGTGCCAACGATCGGTATATTTGACAAGGAGTAAACCCTCTATCTTTCCCTCCTTTCCCTTGCTTGACTTTCCCTCCTCTGCCCATTGGATACTTCAAGCTTGAGCAAATCATTACTTATTTTTGGATGTGGCTATGTGGGCCTCGAGTTAGCTAGGCAATCTCTCGAACTCGGGTGGTCTGTCACTGCATTTACCCGCAACCAACAATCCGCAGAAAAAGCCGAGAAAATCGGAGCCATACCGGTGATCGGAATTCTGCAAGACAGAGAATGGTGGGATCAGCTATCCCCGGATTATGATCATGTGGTCAATTCAGTGGGTGCCTACTCCCCTAGTCTGGAAGGATACCAGCAATCTTATTTCATGGGCATGCGGTCCGTTGTTGATTGGTTGGAGCAAGCCAATGGAAGGGTGAAAAATTTACTTTTTACCAGCAGTAGTTCTGTCTATCCGCAAAAGGACGGTAGCCTAGTCAACGAGAAGTCCGAACATCAGGGAGTTTCTGCCCGCGGAAAAATTCTTCTGGATGCGGAAAGAATTTGCCTACAAGCATCAGAAAAATTGGCAGTACGCAGATTTGTGGTCCGTCTATCTGGCTTGTATGGCCCGGGCAGGCATTTATTAGTCGACAAGATCCGCAGGCAAGAACCGATGTCTGGAAACCCTAGGCGGGTTCTCAATTTGACCCATCGAGACGATGCCGCGTCTGCCGTGCTATCTGTTTTACAGTCCTCAGATTTATGCGGCGGAGGAATTTTCAATGCCTGTGATGGTCAGCATGCAACCCGTGGAGAGGTCGTACGCTGGGTGGCAAAAGAACTTGGTCTTACTGCTCCCAAATTTTTGGGGGTTGAAGAGGACAATGGTCCGGATCGCCGGGTAGATAGCACCAAATTAAAAGAGTTAATCGGATGGTCTCCCAAGTTTGCGACTTTTCAGCACGGATACCAAGATTTTCTTGCCAGCGAATAAGCCAAACTCTTTTATCTCAAACATGCCAGGCGTAGGAAAACTTCTTAAACAAGCTCAGAAAATGCAAAAACTGATGGAGGAGGCACAGGCCAAACTATCAGAAGAAATTCTTGAGGTTAGTGGCGGTGGAGGTGCTGTCTCCATCAAGATCACAGGTCAGGGAGAATTTAAAGATCTAAAGCTTGATCCAGAGTTTCTTAAAGAAGATCCGGAATTTGTTTCCGAGGCAATTTTGCAGGCGGTGGTCGATGCCGCTGAACAGGCAAAAAAGAAAAGCGACGATGCCATGGGCAGCTTGACCAGCGGGGTACAAATGCCAGGCTTCTTTTAAAATCGGCTTTCCTTGACGCCTCAGTACCAAGCCCTAGTGCAGACGCTTAAACGTCTGCCTGGATTAGGTTATCGATCCGCAGAAAAAGTTGCCCTGCATTTATTGGTGGAGAATACATCTGCCAGTACCGCATTGATAGATTGCCTCAATCAGGCAAAGTCCCAACTGGGTCCCTGTGAGCTATGTGGCAATTTGGCGGAGGAGAAAGAATGCTCCCTTTGCAGATCCGATGATCGTGACCATTCCCAAATTTGTGTGGTCGAGGGAGTGACCGATCTATTTGCCATGGAACGGGCGGGTGTTTTTCGTGGTTTGTATCATGTACTTCACGGCAAACTTGCTCCGGTACGCGGGGTTGGTCCAGAACAACTCAATTTGAACTCACTGGTGAGTCGGTTAAAAACGGGCAAAGTCAGGGAAGTGATCCTTGCTTTGGGGAATGATATGGAGGGAGAAGCTACCTGTTATTATTTAAATCAGGAATTATTTGAAGGTCATCAATTGCAGGTTACCCGAATTGGATTTGGCCTGCCAAGTGGAGGTGGAGTGACCTATGCTGATGAAGTTACGCTCAAGAGTGCCTTGGACGGGCGTAAGTCGATATAGAGAATTGTAAAATTCTTTAGTCTGGCCAATCCATCCAAGTGGAGGATTGGTAATCAAACAATCTCACGGTGTCTATTTTTTCCCTGTCGAGATAGATCCAATTTTGCGTACTTTCGAGCCAAAGGAAATTCTGGGAATAAATGATAGAATTTGTCCATAACCAACCGATTTGTTCTCTCCATATCCATATCCCAGATGGCTTTAGTTGGGGATATATCCAGCCGAGTTCAGCGTGGTAAACCCAACCGTCACCAACTTGATAAATGGTTCCAAGCCAGGAGGAGAACCATTGGTTCTGCAAAAATTCGCAGTCCAGAAAGGTTGAAAGTTCAGTGAAGACAAACGATGCGATTGTTAGTGAATCGGAAGTTATAAAAACTTGAGATTGGGGAAGTAGGGGGTCATCGATACCGGAACCAACCCAATGAGAAAAACGATATCCAGGATTGGACGATGCTGAAATTTGCACATAATTACCTTCCTCGAAAAACCCGGCACCCGAAACAATTCCTGCTTGGGAAATATTTTTCAGAATGATCAATGAAAATACCTGTTTTTCCTCGGGTTCAAAATTGGCGGTAATATTGATATCGTTCAAAATAAGAACTGTGCTGGATGCACTGCTGGGAGAATCAATATTTTCGCCGGTCCATCCGGAAAATAAATACCCGGGTTCGGGCACGGCATCAATTCTTACTGAGCTTCCATATGGTAATGGATTATTCGGATTGAACGAAGCATGACCACCGGCGGATGTGGATATGCCTAGATTTAGAAGCAGGGGAGAGAAGGCTGCATGAATCGTAAGATCACCGCTTACATGAACTGTGGTTTCGGTTGCGAAAGGATCTGCTGTCCCATTTCCTTCCCAATGAGAAAAGGTATATCCGGTGGAGGGTTCAGCCGATATATTTTGATCGCTCCCATACTCGTAATTGCCCGAACCGGTTACCAGACCACCCGTTGCAGATTGTATAGAAACTGAAAAAACCATAGGTTCAAAGTGTGCGGTTAAGGAGACATTTGATTCGATAATAAATGAGGTGTTGGCATCGGTTGGGTTGGTCATATTATGACCAACCCATCTGTCAAAGGAATAACCGTATTGCGGAGCGGCAAAAATCGAGACATTTTGTTCATCTTGATAATTTCCACCACCGGTTAAAATTCCTGCCTGTAAAGGAGAAGCGGACAGGGTAAGTAAATAATCCTCCCCGGGTGATGAATTAAAATTTGCGGATATATTTTGATCGGATGTTACCAAAATTGAGGTTTGGGGAGCAGCAGGATCGCTGATTCCATTGCCCGTCCAGCCTTGGAATGAATAATCAGATTCTGGAGTGGCCAAAATTTCCACTAGGGTGCCATGTGTATAGGAACCCGTTCCGGATGCCGTTCCTCCCGTCCCGGCAAATACATTCAAGGTGTAAGATTTTAGGAAGAAGTTTGCCGAAACGGTTCGTGCAGATTCCAACCCAACGGTGGTGGTTAGTTGTGAAGGTTCAGCTACCCCATCTCCAGTCCATGAACCAAATTGGTAACCGGGGTTAGGTATGGCCGAAATCGAGGGAGTGCTACCAAAAGGATAAGTCCCCGCACCTGAGACCGTTCCCCCCGTCCCTGCCAGCAAAGTAAGATGGTATGAATTGAGGGAGAATAGGGCCGAAATATTCCGCTCTCCGGTCATATTTACCGTAGTGGAGCTGGCATTCGGGTCTATCGTCCCTTCACCCGACCAACCGGAAAAAGTATACCCGGTGGATGCGGATGCAGAAATAAGAGGAAATGATCCGTGATCATAGGTACCTCCACCCGTGACCGATCCTCCGGTGCCTGCGAGTAAGGTAAGTTCATAGGAGTTTAGCGAAAAAGTCGCGGAAATTGTTCGTGGTTCGGACATGCTGACTGTGGTTGCGGATGCGTTTGGGTCGCTGACCCCTTCGCCCGACCAACC
>MDTC01198230.1_pt1 | contig 22190 bp, 19 predicted proteins | sample 811181 | NCBI WGS metagenome assembly MDTC01 (sample SAMN05326644, study PRJNA326480) | marine metagenome | isolation source: seawater | place: Pacific Ocean: North | collected 2011 | reverse complement strand
GGAAACTCTTCTATAAGGCTAAGAAAAAGGTCTTTACTTATTCTAAGTGTTGTTAATTCGTTCGCCGCAATAATCGTAGCTATACGTGGCGCATCACACAGTATCGCAATCTCGCCCACGATCTCTTGCGCTCTCACTATAGCGAGTTCTAATTCACCACTAGGCCCTTCAACAGTGACGCGGGCTTCGCCATTAAGAATAAAGTAAGCTGCGTCACCAAACTCACCCTGTTTGAATACAACTTGCCCTGGCTGGAAAATCAATCTTTCACTGGTGAAAGCAAGAAGTTTCAGTTTAGACAGTTCGACATTTTCGAATAGGGGTGTCTTTCTTAGCAGAGCAACCTCTTCATCAATATCCATGTCCATATGTTGCTCTACGAGCCCTCCGCTTTGACATGCTTGGCCATAGAATCGGGGGATCCTTGACTTGCAATACTACCATTTTTCATTAACACAACATTGTCAAAAAGGTCGAGCCGATGCGGTCTGTTCATTACCCAAATAATACCGCGCCCAGTCCTGCTGAGAAGAATTTTCTCTATCATCTCTTCCTGTGATTTTTCGTCTAGGGTGTCACTAGCTCCATCAAGTATCAATAAGTCCGGGTTCTTCATTATGCAGCGGCCAATACTGAGTTTCTGACGTTGAGCGCCGGAGAGTAAAGCACCTCCAACTCCAACCTGTGAACCTAAACCCACCGATATAACGGTTCCACGCAAATCAAGATCATCAATGATCTCTGATATTGTGCTTTCAATCTCCTCGTCGCCAGCAGCAAAACCATGGGCTAGTTTGCCGAACAATATATTTTCTTGTAATGAGACTTCGGGGTTAAAGCGTTCTTCTTCAAAGAAAGACACGCCTCCAGCTAACTCCGCCGGCATATTCTTTGAAAGTGCTTGCCGTGCGCTCAAGATTTGAGCCTGGATCTCTTTCGTTATCATCCCCAAACGGTGCCGGGCTGGAGCCAGCTGAAACGGAAGTGACAAAAGTTTTACTCTATCCTTCTCCTCAATTACGTTTCCCCTAGCAATTCGGGCTAGTGCCTGCTCGAAGGTCGGCAATTGTTCTGAAGAAATAAAGCTATACGTTTGAAAAAATTCGTGATCCGATGGCAAATCGGAAAAAAGCTCTATCATTGTTTCCGCCACTTTTCTCCCTATCTCCAAAAAGACTTCGGTAAGACCGTGATCATCCAAAACTGCTCTAATGCATTCCTGCTCAGAAATTCTCTCCGCCGTGAATTGATGGTTCAATGGCGTACCAAAGAGCAAGTTCTCTCCTACGGTTGCATTTAAATTATATAAATCCTTATTAAAGAGTTCGACAGATCTTGCAAGGTTCGCATTCGACCTCAGCCGCCCCTGAAAAGCCTTACGTGCAATGATCATCTTGTCTGCAATGTCAGGCTGGTTAATCGGATTTATCTTTCCGTGCAGGCCCATTTTAAAAATTTTACGATCAAGTTGAATTTCATTCAAAACCTCCAAAATACGCGCATGCAACTCTTCCCGCCCCGAAACTCCTGCGGCTGAGCAATCAATCCAATCGGGTTCGAATAGGCAGTCTGCGCTGCCCGACCGGTGTGTTTCTTTATCTCCCCAGGAATTTGATGTTTTATGCATATCAAAAACCGGCGATCCCTTGGAAATATGGTTCAACCCATAAACTAAGTTTTCATAGATGGAACAGCTATTCAAATGTCCATTAGGACCGGCGTAGGCAATGCGCCTGCCAGTAATTGCTTCAGGCATAAGCGCAGTATCCTGACCACCTATGGTAATTTTCCCGTGACTTGGCGTAATAAGTCGTGCCAACAACATCGCCAGTTCCGACTTGCCACTCTCTGCGTTTCCGAGAACGGCGACATGTTGATTGAGCGGCATACACAAGCTCGTATCTTTCAAAATGAAAACACCATTGTCATCACACAAGCTCACATTAGCTAGAACATTGCCCTGTAAATGTGGAATCTTTGGCGGCACTTCCAAGATCAATTCTGGTTTGGCTATATTTGGCGGATCAAACTGCTCGACAATTTGTTGGTATTTTATGCGAATATCCTCTTTTTGCTGGTACCAAGAGAGAAGTTCCTTCCACGGAGCCGCCAATTCTTTATAAGCTGCGAGTACTGCGACCAGGGCGCCAAATGTTAATTCACCCTTAATTACCAGGTATCCCCCAATAGAAAAGAAAAAGAATGGTGTTAACTTATCAATAAAATTATTGAGAAATTTTATGAAAAATTTTCGTCGGAAAAGTTCATAGCGAATGTCGTAAATACGGGCCAGACGGATAGCAAATTTTGCTAGCTCATACTGGCTTGCATTATGGGAGTGCACTTCGATAATCCCGGATACTGATTCGCTTATATGGTCTGACAAGCGCCGGACGTTCAGCACTCGGGCCTTGGCTAACTTATTAACTTTACGCTGTAGTCTAGGAATAAGATAAATTTGGGCCGGATACAGTGAGATGGCTGCCACCCCTAAAACTGGGTCTTGAGAAACTATAAAGGTAATAATGATTACCAATTGTCCGCCGAAAAATAGCGGGTCTGCGAAGGCAGTTCCTATAAAACCGCCTAGCGGTTCAACCTCTGCAGTAATTATTGGAATTAACTCCCCTTGACTGACCTTTCGGAACTGCGGAAGAGGAAACCTTAATATTCGATTATATAATTGATATCGCAGGAGCCGAAGCAATCGCTCTCCCATACGACCTTTATATACGTTTATGTAATATTTGAACCCACCATTAACAAAAACAGCACCGAGGTACATTACACTAAGAACTACAAGGAATGTTATCTGCTCGAGCCCTGATTGGATATCAAAACCAAAAATATTTAAATCAAAAGGCGGGCCGCCGGTATTGTTTTCAATTGCTTTGTTGACAATTAGTTTTGGCAATTCAAGGGATATGTAGAGAAAGGGATAGTACAATATTATTACCAACACCAAGTACAGTTGCTGCTTGGAGCTGTAGCGAAAAATGTATTTAAAAATTGAGGGTTCCATATACTATTTCAGCCTAACCGAAAAAAATTTTCCCCTAACAATCATTAGAAGACATTATATTAGGCGCGCTAAGGGGTAAACGGTTTCGACGTAAAATTTCATTATGCAGATCATGTAATTATGAACATAATCAAATTGGCTAATCGCCATTACTCCTGTACCACAATTTAAACGCAACGCAGGGATCATCGGTGCAACATTCTCCCAACCGAGTATTAATATACAGTCACGATACATTCGGTCTCGGACACCTGCGCCGCAGTGCTGTAATAGCCAAAGAGCTCGTTGCTAATCATGATGATTTATCAGTTTTAATAATATCTGGATCGTCGGTTTTGGAACAATTTAGTTTCGACCAAAAAATAAAGGTTGTTTCAATACCGTGCATAAAAAAACTTTCCTCCGGGAGATATACATCTCAGGACAAAACAACCCCTTTAAATGACACTTTAAAGCGCCGGACTGAAATTATTTATCAAACTGCGTGCATGTTTCAGCCGAACTTATTCATCGTTGATAAAGAACCTCTGGGGCTAGGAGGTGAGATTAAAAGCACCCTTAAACAACTGAACTCTGTAAATACCCCCTGCGTTCTTGGGTTGCGTGATGTTCTCGACGATCCCGAAAAGCTTAAATTGGAATGGAAGCAGAAGAATGCTGTGATAGCGCTTGAACATCTCTATTCAGAGATATGGATTTACGGAATTCCCCAAATCTATGAACCACTATCGAAACTCGACCTGCCAAAAACAATACATAAAAAAATCGTTTATACGGGCTATCTTCGCCGCACCGCTTCGGCGACAGCAGGATGTATGCCCAACTTTAATAAAATCAAAGAAGCCATAGGCAAAAATTTTATTCTGGTCACGCCTGGCGGTGGTGGTGACGGAGCTAACTTTGTTGATACCATTATGGGGGCTTACGAAATAGATGACTCTATTCCTTATCCAGCTCTAATTGTTTTGGGCCCATTAATGCCAGGGAAGCAACAACGTGCATTTGCACGAAGGTCTCAAAATATCGACCGTGTTACCACTTTAACATTCGATAGACGCATGGAAAACATTATGAATGAAGCTGTGGGAGTCGTGGCAATGGGTGGCTACAATACTTTCTGCGAAATTCTCTCCTTTGACAAACCGGCCTTGGTTTTGCCGCGCACCGCACCGCGCCGAGAGCAATTCATTAGAGCTGAGCGTGCTCATAAACTTGGACTCATTTCGATGATAGATGTTCAAACCACTTCTGAACCGGTCTCTATGGCCACAGCATTGAGGCATCTACCGCGACAACCAGTCCCCAGCAAGCAAACTATTCCAGGGCTTCTCGACGGACTCACCAAACTCAATCACCATGTCGAAAAACTTTTAGACCCAACTTGGCCAGTTAAGGACGGTCCCTATTTTATGAATGCTTCAAGTTAAGCTGACGAGATGCCTAGAAAAACCGTTTTAATTGTAGTGAAAGGTTATCCACGCCTCACAGAGACTTTCATATCGCAAGAAATTATGGGCCTTGAGCGCCGCGGATTACAGATTGAGCTGGTTTCACTCCGACGACCAACCGGTTCAATTACGCACCCCATCCATGCTGAAATCAAGGCTCCAATAAAATACTTGCCCGAATATATCCATGCCGAGCCAGTCCGTGCTTTTAATGGTTGGTTTAAAGCCCAGAAGTTAGCCGGTTATAGCACGGCTATCCAAATGTTCCTGCAGGATTTCGCCCGTGATAGGACGCGAAATCGAGTACGCCGTTTTCTACAAGCTTGTATTTTAGCCAGTGAAGTGGGGCCGAACATCGACAAAGTTTACGCGCATTTTCTGCATGCGCCAGCTTCAGTTGCACGGTACGCATCAGTTATGCGAGAATTACCATTTTCGCTATCAGCTCACGCTGTCGATATATGGACTAGTCCTGACTGGGAATTGACCGAAAAAATTAATAGCGCTGAATGGACAACTGTTTGCTCCAAAGCAGGAGCGGCTAAGTTGCGATCGCTCGCAGAAAATCCGTCAAAAGTGTTTATGCTATATCACGGACTTGACCTTAAGAGATTTAAACCCCGTAAATTGCTAGTGCCAGAAAATGACGGAACCCCATCAAAACCTCCAGTGAAATTAATCTCCGTTGGCCGAACCGTTCAAAAAAAGGGGTTTGATGTTCTTTTGGAAGCATTAGCGTCAATGCCAGATAATCTGTGTTGGGAGTGGACTCATATTGGCGACGGACCCCATACCAAAAAACTAAAGAACCACGCAAAATCTCTTGGTATATCAGATTTCATACATTGGCGCGGAGCACAAGACTCTAACAAGGTAATAATGGCACTCCGACAGTCAGACCTTTTTGTTCTTCCTTGTAGACGCGATGATTATGGTAATCAGGACGGCCTACCAAACGTTCTGATGGAGGCTCAGAGCCAAGGCCTAGCAGTTGCTTCAACAAACATTTCAGCTATCCCAGAATTTATTATTCACTCAGAAACAGGCATATTGGTCCCTCCAAACGACCCGTTTGCGCTCCGAGAGGGCTTAATTAGACTCATAACTTCACCCGACCTACGTTTCAAGTTTGGCAAAGCAGGCGAAGAGCGAGTTAGAATGCATTTTGATGCAGAACAGAACCTCGATATACTGGCGCAACTGTTATCCGACAGTCCAACCGCAAAATTTAAAGTATGCGAATAGCGTTTTATGCACCCATGAAATCGCCGGATCACCCAACCCCCTCGGGTGATCGAAGTTTTGCTCGTCTTATAGTAAGTGCACTCAAAAAATCAGGCCATGAAGTAACGCTAGCCTCACACTTTAGAAGCTACGACCGTTACGGGCAGCGGTGGTCGGTAATCGCTCTGAAAGCGAAATATGCGCGAGCACGCGCAATCCGCAAGTTGACGAAAAAACCCCCGGATGTTTGGTTTACTTATCACCTTTACCACAAAGCCCCTGATCTAATAGGCCCAGCTTTGTCGGATTACTTTTGCATACCATACGTAGTGGCCGACGCAAGTTATGCTGCAAAACAAACGAGTGGCCCATGGGCACCAGGCTTTGCAGAGGCTAAAAGCGCAATTCTACGCGCAAACAAGCTTATATGTTTCGATCCGCTGGATGCTAATAGCCTGTGCCATAATCTAATGTGTGGTCATAAACTTTTTATGATGCCGCCATTCGTACGCCAGCGCAAAATAACTTCATCAATGCGCGAAAGAGCAAGACAGCGCCTCTCAACAACTCTGAAGCTACCTATACATATTCCATGGGTCGTTACCGTTGCTATGATGCGTAACGACATAAAGGCCGAATCCTATAAATTGCTGGCGGAATGTGCCCTGAAACTCCGCCATCAGAAATGGGCCCTACTGATCGCTGGTGACGGGCTGGCCCGCAAAAAAGTAGAGAGTTGGTTCAAGGGACTTGATAATATAAGATTTCTCGGAACTTTGTTTGGTTCTTCTCTTTCTGAACTTTATGCGGCGGGAGACTTCACGGCTTGGCCCGCCCTTAAGGAGGGCTGTTCCATGGCACTTTTAGAAGCGGCGGCATCGGGCTTACCTGTTCTCGCTGGCAAAAGGCCGGGCTTAGAGCAATTTGTCCAAAATGGTGCAAGTGGTTATTTATGCCAAGAGGGTGAGATAACAGATTTCGAATACCATTTTCGTTTATTACTCAGCGACCCACACCACTGTAAGAACCTCAGTGCAGAATCCACACACAGGATTTCAAAGCATCATAGCCTTGGTGCGGCGGCTAAAAAATTAAATTGGGTTCTTAGCCAACTTCAGGTAGAGCGATAAACATGACGATTTTAGCATTAGTGCGACACGGCTTGACGAGTTGGAACGAGAACAGATTAGTCCAAGGCCGCAGCGATATTCCCTTGAGCGACAATGGCAGAATGCAAGTGGATAATTGGCATGTGCCTGATAAGCTCAAAGATTTTTTAATAGTATCAAGTCCGCTTGTTCGAGCAAAAGAAACGGCAACGATTCTTTTTGGTGGGAATATTTCTACAGACGATCGGTTGGTCGAAATGGACTGGTCCGAATGGGAAGGCAAATCGTTAAATGAGCTTCGCGCTGAGCTTGGAAACTTGATGGAAGCATGGGAAGCAAAGGGATTAGATTTTAGAGCGCCTGGTGGGGAGAGCCCCCGGGAAGTGCAAAAACGGTTGAGTCCATTCATGCTTGAACGAGCCAAAACTAGGGAAAACACGGTCGCAGTTTGTCACAAAGGTGTAATCCGCGCTGTTTACGCTCTTGCTGTAAACTGGGACATGACAAATAAACCTCCTCAGAAATTAAAAGACGACTGTATCCATCTCTTTAAACTTGCAGAAAATGGTACACCAAGTGTTCATCAGTTAGATCTTCCCATGGTTCAAGAGCCCCAAAGTTAAAGTTGTGATGGTTTTTTGGCTTCAATGAGAGAACAAAGGGTCTTTTTCTACGTTCAACATCTTCTCGGCATTGGGCATTCAATGCGGGCTGCGTTGATAGCAAAAGCAATGACCAAATCAGGCCTCGCAGTTACCCTGGTCAACGGCGGCGCACCAAATGCGCTGTTTGACCCCGGCCCAATAAATACCCTCCAACTTCCCCCCGCCCTCTCAGCAGATGCCTCTTTCTCAACAATAATTGATGAGACTGGTGCTGAAGTAACCGAGGCCTGGAGAAATAATAGGCGGAAGGCGATCCTTGACGCTTATGAAAAAGTTAGACCTGACTTAACGCTTATTGAGAGCTTTCCCTTTGGGCGATGGTCATTCCGTTCTGAAATCTACCCACTTCTTGAGCGCGCTAAACCAGTTGGTCCAATACTTTGCTCGGTTCGCGATATTTTGGTTCCCAAGAAAGGCATAGTGCGGAATCAAAAAATCGTTGAAATAATTAATAGCTATTTCACTGGAGTTCTTGTGCATGGGGACGCGGAATTTATAAAGCTGGATCATACATTTTCACACACTTCTGAAATTATGGAAAAGATTCACTACACGGGCTACGTAGCGCCGCCAGCCGGGACAGTCGAAAATATGTCGAATGGAGAAATTGTCGTTTCTGTTGGCGGAGGTGTTACCGGTTTTTTGTTAATTTCAACAGCCCTATCGCTAGCCCAGAGTAGCGTCGGTAAAAACTGGCGGTGGAGAATATTAACGGGACCAAATTTTCCACAAACACACAAGGAGAGCTTTCAGTCCGCACCACACATCAAGATAGAGGGTCTGAGGCACGATTTTCGCGCACTGCTCGCGAAAGCTACACTTTCAATTAGCCAAGCCGGCTACAACACAGTAATGGATATACTGGTCACGGGTATCCGCAATGTTCTAGTGCCGTTTGGTAGATATGGTCAGACAGAACAGCCATTGAGGGCTAAAGTACTAGCGGATAGAAAAATGTCAGTAATAGTTAATGAGAAAGATTTGAACACTGTAACCCTAGGTTCAGCCATAGAAAAGGCCCTTACATTAGAACCACCGATAATAAACAAATTAAATGTCCACGGCGCGATTAATACTGCACGCAAAATCAAACACTGTTTGGAAACTCAATGAAAGCAGATTGGTTTGACCTTGAAATGGAATTTGAAAAGTGGGGTCAAGCTGGCAACCAAGCGTGTTTCTGGTGGCGCGACGACGACCTTGAAGCGCCAGGGCCGAGGTTTGAACGCCTATTGGAACTGCGACGTGATGCGCCTCTCTCGCTCGCTGTTATTCCCAAAATGGCTAAACCTCAGATCGCTGAAAACATTAAGGCCTACGAAGAGATAGATATTATCCAGCACGGGTTTTCCCACAGAAATTATGAGACTGCTCCGTCTAAAAAAAGCGAGTTTGGTATCAATCGAACATGTGCTCAAGTTAATAGAGATTTATCTATCGGCAAAGAAATCCTATCGGACATATTCGGTAAACAATTCCTTTCCGTTCTTGCGCCCCCGTGGAACAGGATTGCAATGGTACATAGCCGCTGCTTGGTTGACTCAGGTTTTCATGCGCTTTCTAGATACGGCAATCACGAGTTAGATTGCCTACAAAACATAAATACTCACATCGACCCGATATCATGGAAAAAAAACCGTGCTTTTACAGGCGCTGGGATTATTCTAGAGAACACCGTAAGGACACTGAAAACAAAACGAATAAATGCTGAATATTCTTCACCAACTGGTCTACTTACCCACCATAAACAAATGGATGAAGATAGTTGGAAGTTTATCGATCAATTTATTAGGGCTCTACAGTCCAATCCTCATGTTACCTTAAAAAGCATCCGTGAAATAATTAGATTGAAGTCCCAAAATGATTGAAACGCATCCTTTAAAATCAATCACTGCCTCTAACAAGTTCAGGTATTCAAGGCGCAGCTTAATGGGCGATTTCGTTCGGGCTTCAATTGGGCAACTGTTCTTTGGTCTACCCATGATTTTCGCAGATTTGGGGCCAATAATGTTCGGAATTTTTGGGGTTTTTGCTTTATTCTTTTTTGCATACGGCATACACGTGCTTAAACAAAAATGGACCACCTTTGAGTTTGATAAAAATGGAGTAACTCGACGAGGTATAATGAAAAAACGGCTCAGATGGGACCGCTTAACATCTATAAAATTATATTATTTTACGACCTCCAAAGATCGTCCTCAAACAGGCACTGTATTAGATAAAGGAAGTTGGATGGAGTTAACCGTCGAAGCTGATAGCCAGAAATTAAAATTCGACTCTGCACTAGAAGGTTTTACACAGATTGCTTTTGAAATTGAGGCAAAGGCTAATATGTTGAACTTAGAAATAGATCCCTCAACCTCAGCAAACTTCAAGGCTCTTCGAGGGGATGTTGCCTCCGTCCATGAGGAAGACCCGCGCTCAAAAACACCTTATGCAGACAAATACCGAGATCTTGGACTCTAATGAAAGAACTGCTGCGCATTAATGACCTCAATGTTAACCTAAATATTCCGACAGGCAGGGTTGTTGCCGTTAGTGGAGCAAGTCTTCGTGTAGAAGCTGGCTCCTGCGTTGCGCTTGTTGGCGAGTCTGGTGCTGGGAAGTCTGTCACCGCAGAGGCTATTATGGGTATTCTTCCAGAGAATGCATCCATTGAAAATGGTCAAATCCTATTTTCTGACCCTGCAGCAGCCGGCAAAACAGTCGATATAACAAAATTAGAACCAAATTCTAAGATAATGCGTAATATCCGCGGCGCCCGTATTTCGATGATTTTCCAAGAGCCAATGACTTCCCTTTCTCCGCTTCATACAATCGGTGATCAGATCATTGAGACCCTGCAATTACATCAAAATTGTAACCGTCGTGAGGCCATTGGTAGAACACGTGATATGTTAAAGCGAGTAGGGTTCCCCAATCCAATTGATGCCGTCGACTATTATCCCTTTGAGCTTTCGGGCGGCCTTCGGCAAAGAGCTATGATTGCGATGGCGCTCGTCTGTCAACCAGCTTTACTGATCGCTGACGAACCGACTACAGCGCTAGATGTCACTATTCAGGCACAGATCCTAAAGTTGCTACGAGACCTGCGATCTGAGTTGGGCATGGCGGTATTAATTATCACCCATGATTTGGGTGTGGTTGCAAATATGGCCGACGAAGTAATAGTGCTTCATAATGGAAAGATTGTTGAATCTGGCACCCGCAATGATCTTTTTCGCAATCCCCAACATGAATATGTGAAAGCACTTTTTAAAGCAGTGCCGCGCATAGGCCTGATTCGGAATGAACGGTTGAAACCCATCCATGGCATTGAGCGAAACCATGAAAATTATTTTTCTGCCAATGCAGCAAATACCCAAACTCGTTTACCAAACGGCACAAAAAAACCCCTTTTGAAGGTGCGCAATCTCCATAAGGTTTTTCATTTAAAAAGAAACAAATGGCTGCGGAAAAGCCTTAACCATTCAGTAAAGGCCGTCAATGAAGTAAGCTTTGATATTAACCGCGGGGAATGCCTAGCACTTGTTGGGGAAAGCGGTTCCGGCAAGACAACTCTTGCAAAGTTGATTGTACGCGCACTAGCACCAAACAAAGGTGCCCTTACGTTCCTGGATAGCAACCACGAAATTGATGTGTTAGCCCTTTCTGGCTCTGATTTGTCCCAATTCAGAAAAAAAATACAATATATTTTTCAGGATCCGTTCAGTTCGCTTAACCCTAGAATGACGGTCCTAGACATCATCGTCGAGCCTTTAATCATTCATGAGGTAGGAAGCAGATCGAGTCGACGCGAGATAGCTTCAGAGCTCATACGGCTGGTTGGGCTCGAAGAAGGAGCACTAGGCCGATATCCACACAGCTTCTCTGGAGGTCAACGTCAACGTATCGGTATAGCAAGAGCTCTTGCACTTAAGCCCGAGCTTCTAATCTGTGATGAACCTGTGTCTGCCCTTGACGTAGGGATACAGGCGCAAATACTCAATTTGCTGAGAGACTTGCAACGCGAATTACACCTTACGTATCTATTCGTCTCTCACAACCTTGCCGTTGTGAAGTATATTGCTGATCGAATCGCAGTGATGTGCCGTGGTCGGTTAGTCGAGATAGCCTCAAAGGAGGATTTGTTCAAACGCCCTACCCACCCCTACACCCAAAAGTTAATTTCGGCCGTGCCAGATATAGATCTAGAGAAGCCTCTTGATTTTGATAAATTATTGGGTGAGCGTATATCTGAACCTGCAGCCTGGCCGGGCCCGTTTCGCGATGATGGTTTCAGTGAGTTAACGCTTCGCCGAATAGGCGCAGGACATTTTGTTAGAGCTGCCAACACTGATCAAAGAGGTCAAAAGCTAATATGAGAACCTTTATATCTTTAGGCATCATTTTTTTTTCTGTTTTGCCTGTTGGCAACGCCAAAAGCAATAATTTTGAGCGTCCCCTTACCCTGATTGAGACACCCTCGCTCGAGAATTTCGTTACTAGCGGAACTCTTCCCAACGTTTATAAACGAATTCCGCATAGCCCCCACATAACTTCCTTTAGGCACGGGGAGAGAAGTCTAGGATACCATGGGGGCACCCTTAAATTACTGATGGCAAGGCCAAAAGATATACGGCTTATTGTGGTCTATAGTTACGCAAGGTTGATGAAGTACAATAAGAAATTCGATCTGGTGCCAGATATTTTAAGGCGTGTGTCAATTCGCAATGGCAGGGTTTACACACTCCACCTACGCCCCGGCCACAAATGGTCTGATGGGCATTCTTTCACTTCAGAAGACTTCCGTTACTATTGGCAAGACATCGCGAACAACCCTATGTTATCACCTTCTGGGCCCCCGGAGGTAATGCGTGCCGATGGTAAACTCCCGGAATTCAGAGTGATCGACAAACATACTGTGCGTTTTGCATGGTCAAAACCTAACCCTGACTTCTTGCACTCTTTAGCGCGCGCCCGTCCGCCCTTCATTTTTCGTCCCGCCCATTATTTGAAGAAATTCCACGCACGTTACACGCCAGAAGCAACCTTGTCAGAATATGCGTTGAAGAAGGGAGCGCGAAATTGGGCTGCCTTGCACAACAAATTAGACAACCCCTACAAAAATAACAATGTTAAGCTCCCAACCCTTCAACCATGGGTCAACACCACGAACGGACCGTCAGAGCGATTTATTTTTAAAAGGAATCCTTACTTCCATAAAATAGATGAGGCGGGGCGCCAGCTCCCCTACATTGATCAAATTGTAATGAATATTGTAGATAAAAAAATTGTTCCAGCACAAGCGGGAACCGGGGGCGCCGATTTACAGGCGCGCTATCTGCGGTTTGACAATTACACCTTTCTTAAAAATAATGAAGAGCGGGCCGGCTACAACGTCCACCTTTGGCGAAACGCGAAAGGTGCACATATGGCGTTATATCCCAACCTAAACGCTAAAGACGTTATTTGGCGCCAGCTGAACCGAGACGCACGGTTCAGACGCGCCTTATCGCTAGGTATTCATAGACGCGAACTGAACAGGGTGCTGTACTTCGGACAGGCAATAGAGGGCCAGAATACTGTGCTACCAGCCAGCGGGCTCTATAAGAAAAAATATCGAGAGGCCTATGCTCAATTTGACTTGGATCTTGCGAACCAATTGTTAGATGAAATCGGCCTTACACAATATAACAAGCAGAACATACGGCTTCTCCCTGACGGCAGACCCCTGGAGATTATTGTGGAGACCGCTGGCGAAAGCACTGAAGAACCAGATGTTTTAGAGCTTGTGCACGACAGCTGGCAAAAAATCGGTGTCAAACTATTGATCAAACCATCGCACAGAAACGTGATACGCAGCCGCATTTATTCGGGCGAAACAGTAATGTCTCTTTTTTCCGGGCTGGAAAATGGGCTGCCAACGGTTTCATCAAGTCCTGCCGAATTAGCTCCAACTCGTCAGACCCAGTATCATTGGCCACTTTGGGGTCAGTATCGAGAGACAAATGGTCAGGCCGGCGTTGCGCCAGATATGCCGCCCGCAAAAAAATTGCTGTCGCTTCTGCAAAAGTGGAGAAACTCAACAACGCTAGAGAAGCGCGAGCAGGTTTGGCATCAAATGCTCGAGATTCATGCGAGCCAGGTGTTTACGATTGGACTTATCTCAGGAACTTTGCAGCCGGTAGTTGTGAGTAAGAAACTCCAAAACGTCCCCAGAAAAGGTATTTACAATTGGGATCCAGGCTCACACTTTGGCATTTACGAACCCGATACCTTTTGGTTAATCCCCAAAAATGACAAGAAATAACTAAATCCCATGCTGAGCTACATCGTACGGCGCCTCTTTTTGATGATACCCACGATACTGGCTATTAGCGCCATCGTATTCGTAATCATACAGCTTCCACCAGGCGACTATTTCACCAGTGTAGTTACCGAACTTCAAAGTCGAGGCGAGTCAGTAGATAAGGCAAAGCTTGAGTTTTTGAAATCGCAGTATGGCTTCGACAAGCCGCTCTACGTTCAATATTTCCATTGGGTGGGCGGCATGTTGAAGGGTGATTTTGGATATTCGTTTGAGCATGACCAACCTGTTGCTGATGTGGTAGGAGACCGCCTTTTACTGACGTTCATCGTTTCATTCACAACCATTATTTTTACGTGGGCCATTGCTTTTCCCATTGGGGTGTATTCCGCCGTGAAACAATACTCCGTAGGTGATTATGGCCTGACATTTATCGGTTTCATCGGACTGGCAACGCCAAATTTCTTGTTAGCTCTCATTTTACAATATTTTGCTCATATTTGGTTTGATGTTTCAATTGGCGGGCTTATGGACCCCATTTACGTTGATCAACCATGGACATGGGAGAAGTCACTCTCCGTCATGCAACACATCTGGATCCCAGTGCTCGTAATAGGCACCGCTGGAACCGCAAGCATGATACGTCGCTTGAGAGCCAATCTGCTTGATGAGTTGTCAAAACAATATGTCATAACTGCCCGCGCAAAAGGCCTTCCTCCGCTAAGGGCGTTGCTTAAATATCCCCTTCGAAGCGCTCTCAACCCCTTCGTGGCAGATATTGGAAATATGCTGCCACAAATAGTATCTGGTGCGGCCATCGTTTCGGTAGTCCTGTCACTTCCAACAACCGGCCCAATGTTGCTCAGCGCTTTACAGAGCCAGGACATGTATTTAGCAGGATCATTCCTTATGTTTCTTGCCGCTCTTACCGTAATAGGCACGCTGATATCAGACCTTGCACTGACGTTCCTCGACCCAAGAATTAGGCTTGATAAAGGCCTCCAACGATGAATATTCCACCCTCCCGCTTACCGCACTATGTGAACAAAGAACCATTTATAACGAGCAAAAAGACACCGATCAGTATCGAAAAAAAACGTTTCTACATGGCCTCACAATGGCAGCTGATGTGGTGGAAATTCCGCCGCCACAGACTAGCGGTGATAGCTGGGACATTCTTAATGCTCGTATACGTGAGTGTTTTGTTCTCAGAGACAATCGCCCCATACAATTTGCACACGCGTCATACTGAATATCTATACGCTCCACCGCAAAAAATACGAATATTACATGAGGGCCAGTTAACCGTTCCTTTCGTTTACGGCTTAAAGGTAGATCTAGACTTAACAGCGCTGCGCTGGGTTTATAGCGAAGACAAAAAAAACAGGTATGCCCTGCGGTTTTTATGTTCAGCGCCAGATTACCCCGGCTCCTCTTACAAATTTTGGGGCTTGTTCGAGAGTTCTTTCCATTTAATTTGCCCATCCCAGAAGGGTCAACTATTTTTGCTCGGTACCGATAGGTTAGGGCGGGATATGCTTTCACGCATAATCTATGGCGCCCGCATCTCGTTAACTGTGGGGTTAATTGGTATCATTATCAGTATAGTGCTCGGAATGATAATAGGTGGTCTTGCCGGTTATTACGGCGGCCTCGTCGATATTGTAATTCAGAGATCAATTGAGATAATTCGCTCTTTCCCAGAACTGCCGCTTTGGATGGCTTTGTCAGCTTCTTTGCCTGTTAATTGGAGCCCGATATCAGTTTTCATCGGAATTACCATTATTCTTGGCTTACTTGATTGGCCAGGGTTAGCGCGTGCGGTTCGGTCAAAATTACTTGCTCTGCGAGAGGAAGATTTCTGCGTTGCAGCCCAACTCATGGGAGCAAAACCAAACCGAATAATTGTGCGCCACTTGCTTCCAAGCTTTTTGAGCCATCTCATTGCATCTGCCACCCTCTCTATTCCAAGCATGATCCTTGCAGAAACAGCTCTCAGTTTTCTCGGACTCGGCTTGCGTTCACCCATTACCAGCTGGGGTGTCATTCTGAATGAGGCGCAAAATATCAATGTCGTTGCACTATATCCTTGGCTGATATTGCCAGTAATACCTGTAATATTGGTGGTCCTTGCTTTCCAATTTCTAGGAGACGGACTGCGTGACGCGGCGGACCCTTACAAATAAATGCAACATTCCTCCTGTAATAAACCGATATGAGAACGGCGTAAAATCAGAAAAGGAATTAGAAAACTAATTTGTCAATATAGCACCAGAGAGGCTAAGAGCTGTATCAGTTTTAGGGGTAAGCGGTAATTGATTTATTCACCTGACGCAATTCGAAACCATATAGATGACTCTCGAGCCTGTGGCTGAATCGGTAGTTTAGCAATTTCGGTCGACGAAAAAGTGGTTTTCAAATAATGCGAAACAAAATGACTTGAAAACATTAATTCTGCATTCGAGGCCGCCAAAAAGGATGCAACAGCACATTGCTCGTTGTAACCACGCCAATGCCAATCTAACGGATAATCATCCGGTAAGAAAATATCGTGGACATGGACAATAACGCCGGCAGCTAGAAATGGCACAATTTCATTGAACAGAAAATCCACATCGCTGCCAGGCATCAATATGTGACTAGAGTCGATACTCACAATGTCACGAGGGCCAATTTTCCCCCAAATCTCCTTCCCTGCCCACTGGACCGGCTTTACAAACCAGCACAGATTTGGGGCTTGAGGGATCTCCTTGCTAGGTTCTGGGTCAATGGCTATGTGAACAACCTCAATACCCTCATCACGTATCGCCCGAGCCACGAACCTCGTAGAATGGCCAACACCAATCTCAATGATTCGCTTAGGCTTAAAATGTCTCACCATAGAATATAGCATCACCGCATCAAGGCGTGGAAACCAATCTTGCGTCCATCTTGCTTTCTCTGTCCCTGTTCCATTAATCTTTCTGAGGTCACGCTCATAACGATCCGCAAGCTTTAGCCACTGAACTTGCGTCGATGCCGCCTCATTTATCCGTGTTCGCCAATGCTGATAACTGAGATTTCCCGCGTTACGACTATCGTACCTAGAAGCTTTAGAAGGTATGTAATAGCCGTGGGATTGGCTACCAAACAGGGTGTTTAAGCCGAGCCACCATCGACGCAACTGCTTTGACATTAGCATCCTACAAAAGACGGCATTTATTAGTCCGAGCTGGCTATCAGCGTCATTCCCTCGCAAGCAACAATCGTTCCCGGCCGCGCATTTTCAGCGTCACGTGCGACCTGATCCATGAACTTATCATCGTGTTCGGGGTCATGATGAAATATCACAAGCTTTTTAACGTTCGCCGCCTCAGCCAATTTTATTCCCTCCTGCCACGTGGAATGACCAAAACCCTTAAAGCGAGTATATTCTTGGTCGGTGTACGTAGAGTCATAAATAAATACGTCCGCGCCCTCTATGAACCGAAGGAGGTTGGTATCAAGTATCCCTTCTTGATGTTCAGTATCGGTTACGTAACAGATCGAATTATTTCTATAATCGAGGCGGTAACCTGTAGCTCCATTGGGATGATTTAAAGGACAGGTTGACACCCGTATGCCAGGCCACGGCTCATGAGGCTCGCCCGCCACGAAGTCTCGATAACTTACATCAGCTTTAAAAATGTTTGTTGAAACCGGAAAGAGCGGCGGTGCCATCATCTGATTTAATACCTCTTTCAAAGAATAATCAGGTTTCAAGTTTCCAGCAGACAGTCGAATCTTGTTTCTACCCTTATACAATGGCTTGAAAAAAGGTAAACCACATATGTGGTCAAGGTGTGTGTGGCTCAGATAAATATGTGTGTCTACAGGGCCCTTACACGACAAAGCGCTCCCGAGATTAACTATTCCCGTTCCTGCATCGAATATTATTAAGTGCTCTCCACATCGGACCTCTAGGCAAGGAGTATTGCTACCGTATCGAGAGGCCTGATCACGGGAACAAGCGATACTACCGCGTACTCCCCAAAACCGAAGGTGGAAATTAGAGAAGTCAGACATGTCCTACACAAAAAGTTCTAGGGTTCGCTATGTTCGAAACTCTACCCCAATTTCTTAATATCTGTAAGCTGCAGAACGAAAAAAATATTGAAAAAATTCTTTTAAAAAATCAATCGGTAACCACCAGGTTCAGTCACCAATATTTTTGCACAAGACGGATTTTCTTCAATTTTTTGTCGAAGCCGGTATACATGTGTCTCGATAGTATGCGTTGTAACATCGGCGCTATAGTCCCAAACCTCACCGAGCAAAATTTCCCTAGCTACCGCTTTTCCATTAAATCTATGGAGATGCTTAAGGATTGCAGCTTCCTTCTCTGTAAGACGCACCGTCTTCCGGGTAATCTTATGTGTCAAAATATTTGACCCAAGCAAAAATTTATACGGGCCTATTTCTAAACTCGAATTAAAAGCCTCATGTCTGGAACTTGTACGCAACTTTTCTATAAGGAAACTAAGCTTGAATGGCTTAATTATGTAGCTATCCTTACCACCACTAAATTTTTCCAACAACACAGGATCAGCAGCGCAGTCAAACAACATAATGATGGGTAAGTTGAAGCTATTCTGACGCAAAAACCCAAAGATTTCACAGGCCTTCATCTCTGGCAGATGATCATCACAAACTATTATATCTATTCGGTGTTCTTTTATAATTCGTAAAGAATCTTTAAGGCTATTAATTCCAATTGCTACAAACTCATCGTGAAGTTGTAGTTGTTCTTCCAGTGAGGTTCGTAGCGCAGTATTTGCCCCAATAATTAGGACTTTTGTACCTGTCATTTTATATTGCCTCAGCTCGGCAGTGTATCGTGAAAATATATAAACCGCTAAATTTGCACAAACCTATTCCTGTAAAAATAATCTGGTTTGTTTTTACAAGTATAGCAACTTCAGGGCTTTCTTGGCGGATTATCATTTCGCATGCCCCTATGTGGGCATCATATGCTACCGAAGTCCACGGTATTTTTCGAAATAGCTGGCACCTCTTTTGCATAAATAATAAAGGAGAGGATGGACGAATGAACACACATTTGAGCGCGTTAGGAAATACTCATCTATCACCGAATTACTCTGTGAACGATCGCGCATCTGTTCAGAGCAATTCGGCCAGCCCCAATGAGACAGCTAATAGCACCCCTTTGACAAAAACAGAACAAGAAGAGGTTGATCATCCTTTCGCCGATATCGAAGGCCAATTCGCCGGCGAGACCGTCACCCGAGCTGAAGCAGAAAAGATATGGAATGAAGATCAGTCAAAAGATCTATTCGGTCAGGACGGGCTCACTTTCGGTGATTTGCTGGATATTGTAAACCCGTTACAACATATACCCGTTATTTCAACTATTTATCGCGCTTTGACCGATGACCAAATAGAACCCGGTTCTCGTTTGGCTGGTGGGGCTTTATTCGGGGGCGGTGCTGGCTTCGCAAGTGCACTCTTTAATGCCGTCTTGGAAAATGATACGGGCAAGGATATTGGCGAACACGCACTTGCATTTGTTGGCATTGGTGGAGAACCCGCCAGCTCAACACAGCTCGCCTCTGCGGTAAATTCAGATAGGCAGGAAAAATCATCGGGCATCCTAGGCCAAGCAGCCTCAAGCCCAAAAAGCGTTCTGTCCAATACAGAAACACCAAACCGCGTCCAAAATTACGTTGGTGCTCCGATAGTTCCTGTGCAAAGCCAGCGTGGGCGAGCGTTCGGAGGTATAATGATACCACCGAATGGGAAAGCTCCTGTTATACCTGGCTCAAAATCTCTGAACTCCAAAGCAGCCGATGCTTTGTTAGCTGCGCGATCAGCAGTCCCAAGTCGGGAAATCCCGGCGAAGAATCGGCCTCTTTCCCAAAATTCCACTACAAATAGCGACACAACAGACACCACCAATCTGAGCAATCGATTGCGAAGCGCAATGACTCAAGAAACCAAAACATCTCTGTTAGCAACAACATCTATATCTGAAAGCCTCGTGAGAGAGTATCGATCAAAGAGCAAACCGACACCTAAGACTTCTATCAATGTCCAAAATAACCACAAAAGGTTAAAACCATCGTCCATAGATAAGGAAATTTTTGTAAACGATCATAGGCGTAATATTCAGAGACCGTCATCGCTGTTGACTGCTGGCAATTTCCAAAATGCTGCGACCGAGTTACCGAATATCATGTTGGATGCTTTAGATAAATATGAAGATATGGTCCGCAACAGGCAAAAGGAGCGTTCCTGAACGGACCGCTTGGGAGTCTGAAATAAGAGATATGCAATACGTTTCTATTTTTCTGATATGGATGTCTTCGTAAAGTCCTCTGGCAATCTTTTTGTGGTTGGAAAACAGTACCGGTGTGCTCTCGGACGGGCAGGGGTTACCACAAACAAAAAAGAGGGTGACGGTGCAACGCCGACAGGCAAATTCGTATTTCGCTCCCTACTTTTCCGTTCAGACCGCCACAGCCCTCCAAAAACGAAACTGCCCAGGTCATTTATACTCCCTCAGGATGGCTGGTGCGATGAACCCTCTGACCCGAATTACAATAGACCGGTAAGAATTCCTTACAACGCAAGTTATGAAAAGTTGTGGCGAAAGGACAGCGTGTACGACATTGTGGTCGTTTTAGGTTACAACGATAGGCCGGTAATTCCGTACCGTGGCAGTGCAATTTTTTTACACTGCGCTAAACCAGATTACAGTCCCACCGCAGGCTGTATTGCGTTGTTACAAAAGGACTTATTAGATGTTTTGAAGCTGATTGGGCCTAACGATTGCCTAATCGTATCCACTTAGGACCCCCCCCCTTCAGCCGCGTTCACCAAAAATTGCTGAGCCAACGCGAACATGCGTCGCTCCAAATTGTATCGCAATTTCATAGTCGGAACTCATGCCCATACTGAGGTTTTCAAGGGCATTTCGTTTGGCTATTTTCTGAAGCAACGCGAAATGTAAAGAGGGTTCTTCATTTGTAGGGGGTATACACATCAGGCCCGACACCGACAATTTAAGCTCATCGCGACAAAAATAAATAAACGCATCAGCTTCGTTCGGAGAAATTCCTGACTTCTGTGGCTCGTTTCCGGTGTTCACTTGGATAAAAAAAGTCAGCTTCTTGCCAGACAAAGCAATCTCTTTTGCTAAAGCCCTTGCAAGCCGCGGTCGATCCAATGTTTCAATAACGTCAAAAACCTGAACTGCGGCTTTAACCTTATTAGTTTGAAGCCCTCCGATCAAATGCAGCTCAACCCCGCGAAAAGATTTCCTAATAGCCGGCCATTTTGATTCCGCCTCTTGCACCCGGTTCTCGCCGAAACACCTGTGACCTGCATGCAATAGGGGCTCCACCCTATCCGCACCGAAGGTCTTTCCGATGGCTATTAATTCGACGGAACTTAACCTACGTTGGGCTTTAGTTGCCGCTTTTTCTATGGTCTGCTTAACATGCTGATAATTAGCACGAACTTTTTCAGCTTGGCTCATGGCAATCTCCAAAGAAAACCGCAAAATGTGTTACTGAGACTAAAAGATTTCCGCGTCGGTTCAAAATTTTATAGATTTAAGAACCTTTTTTCCTGCATATAGACATTATGAAAAAATATAACATAGTAAATTTGTTTTTCATTGTCTTGCTTCTGAGTTCTTGCTCTGGGGATAATAACGGTACTAGCACCAGGGAATCTGAACCACTGCAAGCAGCTGGCGGTGATAGAAACAAAAACGGTGGAGTGATTGAGGCGGTATTTGGGACAAGTGAGGGGACTGGGTCCGAAGCCTCGTCAATTTCAGTTAATGGTTATTTGTGGCGAGCATCGCTTGATACAATTTCTTTCCTACCACTCAATACTGCCGATCCATTCGGTGGTGTTATTATTACTGAATGGTATACTCCCCCTGAGTCTCCGGGGGAACGTTTTAAAGTGAATATTTATATTCTGGACAAGGCGCTGCGTGCCGATGGTTTACGGGTCACCGTTTTTCGCCAGAGGCGAACACCGGGGGAACGTTGGATCGAAGCAAAAGTTAACCAAAAAACTGGTACAGATCTTGAGAATGCAATTTTAAAACGAGCTCGGCAAATGCGTATTAAGCTAGGTCAATAATCAAATTCAAAGCACCTGGTACCACAAGCTCATTCTGTCCTAAGACCGAATTGAAATTTAAAATGCTCCGCATAGGTGAAACTAATGAGCCGCTATAACTTCAAAATCACGGAAGAAAAGTGGCAACGCATTTGGACCGAAAACAAATGCTTCGATGTGAACGAAGATCATACCCGTGCAAAGTATTATGTGATGGAGATGTTTCCTTATCCATCTGGCCGCATACACATGGGTCATGTTCGCAATTATACTCTTGGTGACGTGGTAGCACGTTACAAAAGATCCCGTGGTTTTAAT
>MDTC01019536.1_pt1 | contig 22190 bp, 22 predicted proteins | sample 811181 | NCBI WGS metagenome assembly MDTC01 (sample SAMN05326644, study PRJNA326480) | marine metagenome | isolation source: seawater | place: Pacific Ocean: North | collected 2011 | reverse complement strand
TTTTTTTTTCTTAAAATGATAAATTTGATTTAATTAAGAACTATTTTAATCATACAAAAACAATTTTGAGTTAACTCTCACCTCTCGCTTAAGCTTGCTACTTGCTACTTGCGCTTGCACTTGCTACTTGCGCTTGCTACTTGCGCTTACTACCTTGCTCTAACTTCTCTACACGAACATCATGACTTTCCATCTAGGACAGCGTAATGCAGGTGACGATATCATCGACAAGTTCACCAAAGAACAACCTTTCTCTGTTCTTTTGGCTCAGATGCAGTCGGGAAAGACTGGAACTTATCTCTATGTCGCATTTGAGATGATTCGCCTGCGTCTAGTCAAGAATGTCTATATCATCTGTGGTTCTTCTGATACTTCTCTGAGATCTCAGGCGATGAAAGATCTCAAAGAAGATTTCAAGTCTTTTCGTAAAGAAATCAGAGATTCTGGTGACACTGAAGGTGCTGAGGCTTTGGCGGATGCTATGCTTGAGGGGAATATCAACGTGTATTTCTCTCAGGATCTTGGCAAACTCAAAGATATCTCAGATGAGTCATTGATTGTTCATGATGAGTCTCATATGGCTCAGAGCAAGAATAACATCCCTTATAAGCGCTTCTATCAAAAGAACCACCTTGATAAAGCGCTGATGGGAGATTTCTCTCAACTCAAGAAGAAATTATCTTATATCCTTGGTGTTTCAGCGACTCCTTTCTCTGAAATTGTCTCCAACAAGAAGGTTCAAACTTCTGATTGGACTTCTGAAGAGAGAGGATTCCTTGATGGGATGGATCTTAGTCCGAAGAACTTTTACTTTATGCAGCCAGGTGAAGGATACATCGGTGTCACTGAACTATTGGAGAAGGGTTGCATTAAGTTTGAAGCCGAGAATATCAAAGCTTCAGACTGTGCTCATATTGCATCCGTGTTGAAAAAGAACTCATCAAAATACTATCAAAGATATGTCGTTATCCGCACTCTGTGTGCTGAAAAGGACAGTGATATGATGCAAACAATCGCTTCTTCTACAGGGTGTGATTATGTATCTGTCTTTGGTGGAGAAGGTTCTCTGGAATTCATGAAGGTTCAACCAATTAAAACGACCCTTGTTCACATTTGTGGTAAGTTTCGTATGGGTCAGGTTGTTCCTAAGATGCATATTGCTATGGTATATGAACAGAGTAAACATCCCAATGCTGACACCATCCTTCAAGGTCTTCTTGGTAGAATGTGTGGATATCGCATAAAAGGTGCTCACACTGATGTGGATATTTATGTTTCGGCTATGGCTGAAGAACTCATACATAAATATTCTAAAGCATGGCAAGAGGGTGCTATGGATGATCTTTCAACTGTTACTAAAGCGATGAATCTTGGGGGAGTGAAACGCAAGAATGGGGGGATCATCAAAGATGATAGTTTTGGAAATCAGTGGATTATGACTGTCCCTGTTAAGTTTCATTTTAATGATCTGGATGAAGGAGGTGTATCATTCAGAAAGATTACACCTCAGCATCTAAGCGTTCTTCTCAAAACAAACAAACCCGAGTTAATCGCAAATAATCCTGATAAGGATGAAATTTTGAAACTCCTTGAAGCGTGTGAGAAGGTCACACCTAAAAATCAACCATCTGCTTCATATCTTCATCATAATGGAAAACGTCCTTCATGGGATGAAGATAGTAGTAATCTTGATCATGCTATTGGTTCAAGTAAGCGTCTTAATATCTCACACTATACAAGCAAAGATATTAAGAATCTAAACCAACCTGAAAAGGTGAGATTTTCTCCAATCTCTATTTACGGATCAGGTAAATGTGATGGTTATTGCTATCTAATGGGTTATGTCCGCTACAATCCAGACTTTCATGGTTTGATCAGCGAAGAACTTGCTCAAGTTGATCCTAAATGCAATTACATCCCCAGTATGCCTCGTATGGAAGATGGCACAGAAATGGATGATGTGAATGGTGGACAAATCATCAAGTTTTCGGTTGATACTGCAGATGATCCTGAATCTCTAGAAACAGAGTTGGAAAGGGCAATTCTAAGAACCATAGAAGAATCTCCATCATATATTGAGGGTGCTACAAGAGAGATTCATTCACTCTTTGACAGTAAATCTCGTCTGTATGAGGGTATTCGTCTTGATAAAGAAATCTACACAGCGGAAGTGATTCAATCTATCAAAGATAGTCTAGATAGAAAATATAGTGTATCTCTGGTCTTCAAGAAGTCCAGAGGAAGACAACCAAAAGACCAAATAAAATATGCCAGCATCTCTTGGTAGAATAAATACAAAATCATAAAAAAAGAAATATATAGGAAAAAGACAAAAAAAATTTTTTTTCTATAGTAGATTATAAAGTATGAATCACGAAGGTTATTGTTTGGCGAATGCTATTTTTATGGGTGTCGTATTAAATATTGTTCTTCCTTTAATATTATCCCCTTTTGCTACTGATGAAGAAAAACAACCACCTAAAGGTGCAGCATCTCTTTCATTTAAGGGACAGTTTATGCATATGATGGTTCATCATAATCAAGTCGTATTTATGAGTAGTTTGATTATTGCATTAATTGTTGGATTAGCTGTTTATCTTGGTTATTTCCTCAAACCATGTGAAAGATTAATGAAAATGTTAAAGTAAATTTGATTTTATTCATATCTTGTCAAGATATCAAATCAACAAAAGATCAAACTAACCATGAGTCCTTCCCATAAACAAAGCGAGGAAAACTATGAATACTTTTATGATAACATTAAAAAAGAATTATCTCAAGAGGGAGGATTTCAAAAAGTAACCGAAGCTAAGATATTAGATAGATTTTTAGATAAAAAACTCATCAATATAAAATATCATAAAGATATGTTACAGGGAGCTATTATCGTAGATAAAAAAGATGAAAAATATGATATGCTATCTTCTTTACTCATTTCTGCGAGTACATTACTTTTCTTCTTGATTGTATTTATCCCCCAAAAAGAATCATTTATACGTATATTATTCGGTATTTATATCTTTTGTATTTATCTCCTTGCTTATATGTTTTATTAAATAAATATCTTCTTATACTTAAAATAATTTAAAAATATATATAATTAGTTATATTAATTATGTGGAATTCTTTCACAAATAGTTTATTAGAAAAAAATCATATTAAAATCCCAATTGAAAAGAGGTTTTTTTTATCATTTATTGAAGATGATGAAAATAATATTCAGAAACAAAAAATTATAAAAAAACTACATGATAATGGCTTTTATGAAGATGATCCACGTCTATCACAATTATTTAATAATTTAAAAATATTTATTAAAGGTGATAACATTCAATATGAAGAATTTAAATATTGCGTTGAAAATCATATATATATTTTACAAAAAATATTGAGAAATGAATGTATTATTCCTCAATTTAATAATTTTTCAAAAGAAATTGAAACTATTTATAAAAAGACTGTCCCCTGTAAAGGTGGTAATAATGCTGATTATATACCCCAATTGAGTAGGGTTAATCCCGAACAATATGGTATTTCTGTATGCACTATAGATGGTCAACGGTATAATATAGGTGATACTGAAATAGATTTTACTGTTCAGTCATGTTGTAAACCAATTAATTATGGTATAGCTCTTGAAAATTTAGGTGTTGATTATGTTCATAAATATGTTGGTAGAGAACCTAGTGGACAAGCATTTAATGAATTATTATTAAATAAAAAAGGAAATCCCCATAATCCCTTAATTAATTCTGGTGCAATTATGACGACATCTATGTTATTTCAAGATGAAGAATTATCATCTAGATTTGAAAAGTTAATTGAAGTATGGAATAAACTATCTGGTAATCTATATAAAATTGGTTTTAATAATCCAGTTTATTTATCTGAAAAAAAAACAGCTGATAGGAATTATGCTCTTTCTTATTTTATGAAAGAAACAAATGAAAATAAACCTATTGGATTCCCAGAAAATACTGATTTAAATGAAACACTGGAATTATATTTTCAAAGTTGTAGTATTGAAGTAAACACTCGTATATTGTCAATTGTTGCTGCTTCTTTAGCAAATGGAGGTACTAATCCTTTCACAGGGGAACAAATATTTTCTCCAGAAACAGTTAAAAATATATTATCAGTGATGTTAACTTGTGGAATGTATGATTATTCTGGAGAATTTGCTTTCAAAATAGGTATTCCAGCTAAATCTGGAGTTGCAGGAGCTATTATGATTGTAGTACCTAATATAATGGGCATTGCTGTATGGTCTCCAAGATTAGATAAAATAGGTAACTCAGAAAGAGGAATTCAATTTTGTAAAGAATTTGGTAAGAAATTTAATTTTCATATATTTGATTCATTAAATGATCAAACAAAAATAAATCCTTTATCTGAAAAATACAATGATGATAATACACATATTTTTAATGAATTATGTATGTGCGCTAAAGAAGGAGATTTAGAACATTTAAAAATATTATTCAATAGAGGTATAGACTTTAATCAATCAGATTATGATGGTCGTACTGCTTTACACATTGCTGTATGTGAAAATAATGAGGAAATCATTAAATTTTTAATTAATATAGCTAAAGTAAACATTAATAAAAAAGATAGATGGAACAGAACACCCAAAGATGAATGTAATGGACAATATTTATCTTATTTTAATTGATTTTTATGTTTAAAACTTATACTTATTTTAAATTAATATTAATATATGTGGTTAGATAAAATAGAATCTTTTCAAAAAAATAATAAGCAATTACTTGATATAAAACATGAATTGCATCTAGCTATTTATGTAAAAGAATTATTAAGTGAATCTATTGAATTTTCTTTATCTGAAAATAGTCTTCTTATTAAACTATCAGAAGAAAACAAAGAGTTAATATTTGATGAATTTTATTATTGGTGGAATATTCATCGTTTTGATGAAGTGATAACTGAAGAAGAATTAATTTTTAATGATTTTAATGAATTAAAAAATAAAATTTTACCTGCAATTGAAAAAATTAAACAACCTGAAATCAAAGAAGACGATTCTGAAGAAGATCGCAAAAAAAAAGAAAAGAAAATCATTTCAAACAATGAAAAAGCGACGAAGTTACAAAATCATGTTAAATCAGAAGCAGATAAATCAAATGCGCAAATAAATTCCCTTAGACAATTTAGAGGAATGTATCCTAGTAAAGATTCTTTAAAACGATTCACTGAAAACGTAATTGTTTTACTGAATCATAGTAATTAAAATTTAAAGATAGAATAATATATAAATTTATTATGAATGATTTTATGCATAAAAATTTACATAGTGATACATTAACAAATGAAATATATGAATCATTAAAAAATAAACTAAAAATTAATGATAAGAAACCATGCTTAGCTATTATAATCGTAGGTGATAAAAAAGATTCTATGACTTATATCAAATTAAAACGTAAAAAATGTGAAGCCTTAGGTATTGAAACATATTTATATTCTTTTTCGGATAAAATATCTGTAGATCATATTATAAAAAGTATTGAAGCACTTAATAATTATAATTTTATATCAGGTATTCTGGTTCAATTACCTTTACCTTCTACTTTTAGTAAACAAGACGAGTATAATATTTTAAATACTGTAGATCCAATAAAAGATGTAGATGGGTTTCATCATATAAATATGGGTAAACTTATGCTGAATAAGTCTACTATAATACCTTGCACAGCAGAAGGGTGTTTTAGATTATTAAAATATCATAATATAGAAATATTAGGAAAACATATCGTTATAGTTGGTTCGAGTAAAGTAGTTGGTTTACCACTTTCATTATTATTATTACATAATGGTGCAACAATAACTCTTTGTAATATTCATACAGATAATATTAAATCTATTACTCAAACCGCTGATATATTAATTTCATGCTGTGGATCACCTCATTTAATAGATTCATCATGGATTAAAAAGGATGTCATAGTCGTTGATGTTGGCATCAATCATACTGAAAAGGGAATTATAGGAGATGTAAATTATAATGATGTATATACAAAAGTGAAATATATCACACCAGTTCCAGGTTGTATTGGTCCCTTAACTATTGCTATTTTAATAGAACATTTAGTAAAGAATTTTAACTGATAACAAACTATTTAAATTTTATATTATTAAATCCATATTCACCATTAATCACACTTGGATCACGTATTAAATTTCCATAAATATTCGATAATTTTTCTATTAATATATTTTTATCAGGTGATCTATACCAACTATTCATACCTATACTCTCATAGTAATAAGTATGATTATAATAAATCCAGTTTTTATACTCATTGTAAATTTTATTTAATGATAAGAAAAGTGGATATTCATATTCTTTAAATCCCATATATCCTTTAATAATTCTCTTTTCATCGGTTTTCATAAAAAAACATTTCACGTAAATATCAATATATGATTTATCATTAAAATATTTTTTCTTGAAATCATTTAGATTTTCTTTACCCATACTTAAATTACATAGTCTACAAATAGGAACTAAATTTTGAACTATATCTTCGCCTCCATCAGCAGCAGCAATGATATGGCCACAATCAAAATTACTTACTTTTATTTCTTCACCACATACATTACACTTTCCTATACCATTTTCTTCTCCAATATATTTATTCCATACTTGTATTCTGACTGGTTTTGGAATGCTTTTTCGTTCCATATTAAATATTTTACAGAATAAATCTTTAAATTGAATATTTTTTAAGGATTATTTTTATCACTGATGTAATCTTTATCTAATACATTAAATGATACAAATTCAGTTAAAAATGCTGATAGCATTGTATCATTTTTAACACTCTTATAGGCTATGCTTAACGAATTATACAACTTCATCTGAACTAAGAGAGTAAATGATATAAAGCATGAAATAGTTGACATACTGTGATAATCTTGATAAAGAACATTTATCATCATTAAAACATTAATTGCATATACTACACTAGTAACACTTAATCCATAAAAATACAAACGATTTAATTTATCCATCTGTTTGTCTAATTTTGGTTCTTGAACAATAATTTCTTTTAACGCATTGTCAGATTTATCTTTATCAACATCTAAAAACTTAATAGCCCAAGACTCCCGTTTTAATTCTAGAGAATAAATATAAATAAAACATAAAAAAGATATACTATTCCAATATAGTGTTAACCGATGATAGATTTCGTCGTTTTCAAGATTTTGGCTGAGACTACATATCCTAACTTCTTCCGTATAAATAATATCGGAACCATCGCTAATCGTTTCATAACATGCTTGCGGGATAAAGAGAGAGAGCATAGTCCCCGTGAGAACTTTGTAGAATTGAAGACAAAAAATACCACTGACTTTGATTCTTTGGATAATATCTTGATCTATTTTCATTTATAAATATATATATAAATTTATTCTAATAAAGGACTTTCTTGATTAGAGTATCCTAATTCATCAGAACAGATTATTTTAGGTGTTTTACACTCGAGATGCATTCTTAATTCTTCAATACGATTTTGATATTCTTGAATTAATTTATTTTTTTTCTCTAATTTATGTTCTAATTCCAGATTTTCTTTGTAAAGACTAGTTGCTTTCCTAAGACCTCTACCCCATCCGTAGATATGACATTCTCTATCTAATCCTCTTTCAAACCAGAATGCTTTATCTTCTAAATTTTTAGGTTCTAAATCACATATTTCATTTGGAGAAATATCATTCATCGTTTCTGGAGATAGACTATCTTTGCTCTTTGGAGAAAGATTCATTTACAATATGATATATATTTTTATCAATATTTTTAAATAATAAAATCAAATTTTTTTATTTATATATTATAAATGGTTCATCATAAAAATCATAAAAGAACAGGTCGTAAAAATGTTCGTAAAACAAAAGCTAAATCTTTTAAAGAAGATAAACATAAGAATACATCGTGTAAATCTTGTAACTCGTGTAAAGTGTGTACAGACTGTTTAAAATGTGATAAATGTGATAAATGTAGTTCATGTAAAAATTGTAAATCTTGTATTTCATCATGTGATTGCAATGATTGTGTTGACTGTATAAAGTGTAGTTCATGTCTATCCTGTAAAAAATGCGATAAATGTTGCGATTGTAATAAATGTAGTTCATGTGTAGACTGTTGCTCTTGTAACAACTGTGATAATTGTACTAATTGTAGCAACTGTAAAGATTGTAAAGATTGTAAAAATTGTATTGGATGTACAGATTGTGTCGGATGTGTTGGTCTAGTAAATCAAAAAGGAAAGAAAAATATGAAAGCTTAATTTCATTTAAAAATTTATACTGAAAGTATTTATAATGAGTCGTTTTTTATGTTGTTTAAGAAAAAATAAAACTATTAAAAAAGTTTATGTATTAAAATTAGAGAATGATAGATATTATGTGGGCGAATCTATATCCCCTGATACCCGTATACAGAATCATTTTAAAGGGAAAGGTTCGGCATGGACTCGCTTATATAAACCGATTGAAGTTTTAACACCAATGACACCTCCACAAAAAGACTTTTGGGAATTATCAGAAACAATAAAATTAATGAGTATTTATGGGGTTGATAATGTAAGAGGATCTTTATTCACTAAAACTTCTGATTTAACATATTATGAAAAAGTTATGGCTGCTCAATTATATTGTGAATTAAATAATCTCTGTAGGAAGTGTGGTGGAAGTGATCATTTTATTAATCAATGCGTGAATCTTAATAAAGAATCATGGATATATCAGTTTGGTGGAGTATTAGAATTCGGTAAAGTAAAACATCTTACAAGTATTTAAATTTGATTTGTGTTTAAACAATTCTTATAAAGAATATAAATATAAATAGAAATAAAATACTATGGATTTTATTGTTTCATATCATCTATACAATAAGATAAGGAAAAATGAATTAAAACAACCTTTGAAAAATAAGAAATCAGAAGTGATAGAAAAAATATATCCATCTGATAATTTAACTTTTAAAACTTGTGAAAAATGTGGTCAGGATCCATACTTCTGTCAATGCAAAGAAAATTTTAAACTCATGTATCATAAATTTAATCCGGAAAAGGATAAATATTAAAATAATATATAATTATATTGACAAATGAATAATGTTAAAATAATTAAACCCGTAAAAGAAAATTTCGATGTTTTAAAAAAACGAGCTAAAATAGAAAATGATTCTGGAACAATTATATCTATTATTATAGGTGGAATATCTATAGTAATATTAATAACATTAATAACATTAATATATAAATATTTTTTTGATAAATCTCCAACACCGACTTCACCAACACCGACTCCACCAACACCGACTCCATCAACACCATCGGTAGAGCAGACTCCTAATGCTACATGCTCTGAAATATGTTCTGCATCTCATTACAGTCAAAGAGATTATATAATTGAATATAATACTGAATTAAATCTAAATTCTTCTTGTGATGAGATTAAAGATTATATAATATATTATTTAGATTATAATTATATAGATTCTTTTGATATAATAGATGAAGATAGAATTAATCTTACGAATGATAGGAAAAAAGAACTAATCACAGTATTAGAGAATAGTATAGATATGGATTTAGATAATGGAAGAAGGGGATCAGGTATTCGGTTTAAATTTTGCTGTCCTACAGAACAGAATTGTTTATTGTAAATGATTTTTTTTATAAACTATTATTAATATATATATTATGGGGAAAAATATACTAATAGTTTTAGGATTTTTATTATTATGTATCCTTTTATCACTTAAGAAGGAAGAAGGATTTGTAACGATTAATGTTAGTGAATTTGAAACCGCTTGTAATGCCGATGATAATACTTGTATAGTAGGTCATACTGGTGCACTTGGTAGTGCATGTTTACCTAGTCCACATCAGAATTTATACAATTTATCACCTATTGATGAAGCAGAAAGAGACCCTCATAAAGAAACATTTAATATTCGAGCTACTGGCTGTAGCCCTAGGGCTTATCACGTACAGGGTCAAGTTATTAGTGCTCAAGTATGCGAGAATGAAGGACAAGCATATACTTTATCTGGTTGTGCTGCTAAATGCTCCAGGAGGGCCGACAGTGAAACCGGTTATAGTTTTACAACATCTTTACCTTTATATGTATCTCCAGAAGATCAAGGGATAATAGATATTCAAGGATCTTGTGATGATGGATATATGGAAGCAAGGAATACTTGTTTTAATAGAGACGGAACTATAAATGGTGAGACAACCCCTGAAAGATGTGCGAACGCGGGTGGCATATGGTATGATGATACGGGCAATAATTCTATTAAATTAGTGTGTGAGGATCCGGAAGTTAATCCGAATTACATTGTTATAGGATGCGAACCAGCTTGTTTATCAAGAGATTCAGAATTGAATGAATATATGGCTACTCCAGAGGATTTGAGTAATCCAGATAAAGAGATTATTCAAATATTACACAGAACAGATCCTTCAACATCGGAAGCCACCGAAGTTATAACTCCTCAAAGTCAGCAAACACCTTATCAAATGGATGAGAGTAGTTTAAATCCGGGTGCTTTTAGTGTTACTGGCACCCATCAATCTACAAACTTTTCTTCAGAAGGTGGAGAACCTATACCCATTGATTTTGCTGGTGTTGTAGAAAGTAGTCAAGGGTGTAATTTATTATCTCCGAATACATATTTACAAAGGAAATATCCTGTTTCAGGATTATTCCCCGTTTGTGATTCTCAAACACACGAATGTTTAAATTTTAATATTACATATAATGATGTACCAACAGGCAAAATGAATATAGAAGATTTTAAAAATACAATGAATGAAAATGCAAGTGAAATAGGTATACCTGATGGCGAATTAGAAAATTATAAAAATTCTCTTTATTATTATCGTAGATATAAAGATAGAGATGATAAGACACATATAGAAGGACAAATAAGATGTAATAATGATCCTGATAGTCCTTTTCATTGTATTATAACCGATCCCGACCCCTTCACGTGGATCTTGGGTGATGCAGAACAGAATTGTAATGAGGTGTGTAGTGGGTACGGGTATGGCGCTACATGTATTGTACCTGATATAAGTTCGAATCGTCAAATGCAGGAAATAATGGGGGATGCACTTGGAGGTGTAACATGCAGTAGGGTGATCAGGACGGAACACGAGGGGGGATTTTTCGGTTACCGAGACAACGGAGATTGCAAATACCCACGTGCCCCTGCAGCAGAATTAAATGAAGAATCAATATGTCGCCACCGTGCAAGCAACTCTTACCGACCTCTTTGTAAGTGTCAAAGATAAATTTCATTTTCATAATTCGTTTTAAATTTCATTTTCATAATTTATTTTTAATTTCATTTTCATAATTCATTTAAATTTGATTTAAATATTCTTATTATCTTAAATAAATACTATTTAAGATGATCGTTCATACTTGCTTTAATAATACGAGCGAACATGGATACTCATCAAACATACTCAAATCTGGGATCTGTAAATATTTTCGCAGAGGCGAAAAGGATAAGTTTACTTGGTCTATAATAGAAATGAGTATTTTTCAAGATCATCCGAAAGGTGGTGGTCTCATCACAAACCTCATTAATCGTTTAAAGATTCTTCTTATGGAGGATTTATCATTGGGTGAAGTATATATCATAGGAGAAGGTAATCGTATTTTAGATGAATATGATAAAAATAGAGACCAGAGACATCTGTTGCTAGAATTCTGTGATTTAGTAATGAAAGGTAAGCGAAATAGAATAACTAGTTATGTGAATAACTGGTACAGAAATAAATCATATGATAAAAAAGATATTAGTTTAGATAAAGTATTAAAATACAAGAGAGAAGGGGACTCTGATGAATTACTATTCTTAGGGGAGGATTTGATACAGAGATTAGAGAGTGGTGATGAATCTATCTTTCTCATCTTTAATGAGATGATGAAGATACGAGAAAATATGGGTCTGAGATATAGAAGAAGAGAAGCATCTTATCTTTGGTTTGAGATACTTGATGATTATATGTGGCCTGCAGAGTTGAATGATGTATTTAAATTTAGTCTTCAGATGTTCATGAGAAGAGGTATGAAAGAACGACCGGCTTTTGCTATCTGGTTAGGATTAATAGCTTTGAAACGAGATAATTTAGATTACTCAGTAAAAGATTATCAAAAATTAGATGAATCTCATTTTGATGACTATAAAAAAAATATGACTAAAATTGAGATAGATGATTATGTCGTAAATGACTATCATGTCAATAAGGGATTATTTGGTTTAGGGAAATTTGCTGAAGAGGGTGCTTATGTGAAAGATGAAGACTTATCATTGCTAGGTGAGAAAGGTCCCCAATATAAAGAATACTATATTGAAATGAAACATAAGGGTGATCCAAAGAGTAAAAAAGATAAACAGAAAAAAATACCTATCAAAGACACTCCGAAAGTATTAGAAGAAGAAAATTTAGATAAGATTTCATTTAGTGAATTTACAGATATAAATATCATTGAAGATGGTGTGTGTGGAGGTAAGGTCCCTTGTATATCAGTGATTTATAGAAGTAAAAAGTATATTCTAAAGCAGATGGGTAATTCAATGAACTATGGTAGAGATTATATCCTCGTAGATAAATGCAAGACATATTTCGACTTATGGGATACGAATATGAAACGGATAGTATGTGACAAGAAGTTGGTTAGAAAAGATTCTAAAATTAAAACTTTTGTAAATAATAGTTCATTTACTGATGGAGATGCTATATATTGTATGATGTCTTATTTTGAGAATATTGGTGATCTTGGTAAGAACAAAGAATATCTTAAAGATGAATTTGTAGTGAGAGAGTGCTTGAAGATAAGACTCTTTGATGGATTGTTTAGAAGTTCAGATAATATACTTAGGAATATTCTTGTGAATCAAGATGGAGAGCTATTAAGCATAGATGAAGGTGATCTCTTTGGAAAACGTATGAATATATTTAATAAGCATGAATGGGTTTCACCAAAGAATATATCAAATGAAATACTAAATGAAGTATTAGATGATATCTTATCTGAAAAAGATATGAAAATTAAAATGATAACAAAGAAAATGAATGAATATGGATTTAGTGATAAGATAAATGAATTTAAAACTAGATTTAATGATTATAAAAGTATTGTAATGAGTGAATGGTTAAAATGAATTATCTATTTTATATGTCTGATTACATTTATAAATATGTCGGTTATATTCATAATTACTTAGATATAACTTCTGACATTGTTCACAATACATATATCTAACTAAATGATCTTCTAGATTACTTTTTTTTGATTTTAAACAACAACATAAATTACCCATAATATTAATATAATATTTATTTATCTTCCAATAAATTACTCATCTCCATCGCCCGGATCATGCGGGTTACTCCGATTCCACCACCATAGCGAGGGAAAAAATCCCGGTCTAAAAATTCATCTAACTCTCTATCAACTCGTTCTTTAGTAAATTCTTTATACAAAATATCTTTGTATTGACCATCAGAGATATTGTAAAATAATTCTCTCATTTCATCCTTATCACAACTACGTTCAGCAGAACCAATTGTTTCAATACCATGAAGAATAACATCAATCTTATTAGAATTCTGAGTAGTGAAATCGGCTTTCATATTCCAAAAGGGACTCGTATAAAATGGAAAATTCTTCAGGAAAAATACTGGACCGTAATCCTTCTCTAACTGTAATTCATGATCATTGTTTAGATCATTTGTATTGTATTTATTACATATCTCCAAATAATCCCCTTCAGGATATTTGCCATCTGTCTTTTCAAAACCAAGATATTCGAGTAGATCAATTTGCATATTTTGTAAATCATTCATGTTACCCTTACTCTCAAATTCAAACATAGGGAAAATTAAATCATGTCTTCCTGGGACTGGATTAGGTTCATTTCTATAACTAGTCGAGAGACAAAACGCACCCTCATAATCTGGATTATCTAAAAGAACATTCTCCAACCACATTTGTCCTGTCTGAGGAAGAGGCCATACATCACCCGCATATTGATAAGTTGATATCGTAGTCGGATCTTCGCAAGCAGCCAGGATACTTCTCATATTCTGAGTATGTACTTCAACATAGTTTCTTTCAAGGAAAAAAGATCTCATTTTATTAGTCACTTGTGAAAACTTTCTCGGATTAATCATTCGGTTCATTCTATTCATTTTTTAATGAATCCATATATTCTTTTTAAATATTTTACGCATCTATACATTTTAAGATGAAGGTATTTAAATATTAAACAAGTAATATATTTAATATATAAATAATGAGTATCCGTCTCGCTGTCTTCGATCTTGGGGGAACTATTGTTGACCGATACTCTCTTAGTCCTTTTATCTCATTAAAACATGCATTTAAGATGAAAGGTATGAATATCCCAAACAAATTAATATATAAAGATATGGGTATTGAGAAGCATCAGCATATAACAGAAATTTTAAATGATAAATATGTATCAAGACAATGGATGCAAAAGCATGGTGAACATCCTAATATGGATTCAACTATGAGTGTCTTTGATGAATTTATTCGTTATCAGATGGATGATGGAATCAAAAATATAGAAATCTTACCGGAGACCAAGGAATGTATCAGTTGGTTAGGAGAAAATTCAATTAGTACTGGTGTAACGACAGGCTTTAGTAGGCCTATCATGTCGGCAATAAGGGAAAAACTACTTGATGATGATATACATATTGATAAGTATGTGAGTTCAACTTGTCTCGGAAAACCCGGACGTCCTAATCCTCACATGATGCGGGAGATTATTAATTCAATGAGTATATCTGATAATAGACGTGTGCTGAAAATCGACGACACTGTTGTTGGTATAAAAGAAGGTCAGTCAGTAGGATGTATTACAATAGGAGTCGCTAAATGGTCAACTAATATGCGGATGACTGACTATGATGATGATAAAAAATTATCTAAAGAAGAGTATGTGGAAAGATTAAAATCTTCTAGAGAAGCACTGTGGTTAGCGAATCCAGACTATGTTATTGATAATTTAAATCAATTACCAAAAATCATTAATCATATTAATAGTGAATCTGAAATTTAAATACTATAAAATTCAATAATATTTTTATAGATATCTGTATTTTTTAAAGTGTCAAGGGTTTCGGAAGTTTCATATTCACCATAATATATTTGGAAAGTACGCTTATGTTGGGGTATATCAAGACCATGAATTCCTTTACATTTATCTTTTACTTGTCCCGAATAGTATGGAATGACTCTAAATATATTTTCTTGAATCTTAGTGCAATCTTTATAGTAGCTTCCGCCATGATCAGTTGTTAAGACTAATGAGTAATTATATTCATCTATTAATTTGACTAGTAAATTTAAAGATTTATCAAATTGTTCTATATATTTAATATATCCATCAACTTGTAAAGAAAATCCATATTTATGTCCTGTCTTGTCAATACCTCCGATGTAACTAAATATAAATACTTCATTGTTATCATTATTTAATATTTCTTCACAAGTATGATGAATAACTAAGTCGTCATTAGATTTTAGATGATCTTTATCTATATATACACTATTTTTGCTATTTTTTGTTAAATTATAAATTCCTCTCCAAGTACCAGTTATGCTAACTGTATTTATATTTTTACTATTTAGTATAGAGATAATATTATCTTGTGGAGAATAATTATCATCTTCTACTTGTTCATTAAATAATATATCATGATTGTTATCTCCCTTAAATATTGTCGCCCAGGATTGACCTGATATTGCATCATTTTCTATAATCGTTTCAAAGTTTATTTTCCCATTTTTAATAAGATAATCTAAATTAGGTGTATTAGCGAATAATAAGCAATCCGGACGTAAGCCATCTATACCAAGAAATAATAATCTTTTATGATTATCTTTTATGTTCATAGATTCATAATATTGTGGAGAACAAATACTACCAGTCAAAGATTCATATTTTAATATCATAGGGTTTTTAACTGTCGTTTTTCTGCAAAAAGGACAATTATTAAAATCACTATCATACATTTTCATTAAACAATTCCAACAGATTGAATGATCACAATTTAAATTAATCATGTAATTATCATTTTCATAACATATATGACAATTATTTGAATTTTTAATATCTGTAACTAAGTATTTTTTTTCATTGATTAAATAATTATAAAATAATTTATCATTTATTATACTTGCATCTATCTTATCTGTATTGTTTTTATTATATTTCTTTAGTATCTTTAAGATAGCAATAAAGTTTAAAAAGATAAAATCAGTGTTTTTTTTATGATCTATAAAGAATATTTCTATTTTATTTATTTCATCTTGAAAATAACTTTTAAAATTAGGATTACAAATATTATTTTTTAAATATTCGTAATCTAAGTAGTATTGATTATATTTATCTATTTTCTTTGTTTTATATAGTTCACCAAATTTCATTTTAATATAATATGTCTTATTTAATTAATAAGTAATTAACATATTTAAAAAAATATTAATATTATTAAATTAATATGAATAAGATTGTTTTTAAGAATATTGAATTATTGGATGTTTATCTAAATAATCAGATATTGATATCTGAAGGAAATGAATTATCATTAATGGGAAAAGATGATTATGACACAGTTGAAAAACTTTCATCTTTAGAATATCCAATTTATTTTACATATCATGAGTTACTAAATATAATATCCTATGATAATGATTTATCATACAGTAAAAAGATACACTATTTAGAGAAGATTATTGAGACTTTAGATGTATTGATTCAATATATTGATGATTACAATGAAGAAAACAGTAGAATTTGTTTTATTATAGATAATATTTATGAAAGATATGAAAAGATAAAATCTCAGACTATGTATAAAAATCCATGGTCTGAAAAGATTGTATTATTTTTTGATGATTTAGTTGATAATTTTAGAACTGCAAGCAAATATTTATATTATGCACCAATTTCTTATTATCCTTTAATGTATTTAAAACCAGGAGAAACTTTAGAAGATGAAGGGGAATGTGATAGTGATTCAGATAATGACAGTGTATGTGATAGCGACAGTGTGTGTGATAGTGATTCAGATAATGACAGTGTATGTGATAGCGACAGTGTATGCGATAGCAACCCAGAAAATGATTCAGAAGAAAATGGAGAATCTGAAAATGAAGGTGCATCTAATAAAGATAAGTCAATCATAGATGATCCAGATTAAATATAAGGAATATAGCGAGGCGCATGAGTCTGATAAATATTTGCTTTGTATTGTTTCCCTGGATCACCAATATTTAACATGTCATTTTTATTAATTTCTTGACACCCCCTTTCATCAGTGCAATCCTTATCGCCTGTATAAATAGGTATTTTAGTTGCTAAATGAGAATCTAAAGAAGTAAAATAATTCCACTGATTTGATCCTCTGTAAGTTTGACGACCATATAATGGTTTAATATTTTCTGGATCATTTGAATCAGTTAAAATTCCAACTTGTTGATATGCAGGTGGTTCACCTCTTGTTGGAACATTAATACGCATAGCCTTTCTTGGATGATATCTAGAATCATAATATCTTTTAGGTTCTTTAATAATTTCTTCACTTTCATCTAACACTTCTGATACTTTTTTTTCAATGATATTTATATGAATATCTTTATCAATATCATATTCTCTTAAAATTACTATCAAAAACAATATACCAATCACAATATAAAGAAAATTAATATTTGATTTTCTCATATAGTATTAATATATAAAATTTATAAAATTTAATTTATTATCTTCTTGATCTTTTATGCTTTGTTTTTTTTCGTCTAGAACGTTTTCTATTATTCTTCTTTTTTGTTTTCTTTTTCGATTTCTTTTTTGTTTTCTTTTTCGATTTCTTTTTATGAGACCCTTTCTTTTTTTGTGTCACTCCCATGAACGCTGAAGTATCCAGTTCTGGTTCTGGCTCTAGTCCTGGTTCTTCTTCTGGTTGAAAATTTGGGTCTGGTTCATGATTAAAATTATATAATAAATTATTATATGATTCTTCTAGTTCAAGTAATTTATATCTTAAATCATCTTCTAGCTCAAGCCCCTCTTCCTCCGGTTCCCTCCCGCTCAGATCAGTGCCATTAACCTGCGCATGACCCCGCAGCCCTTCCTCCCAATTAATAAAATCCACCATACAGTTATGAAATGCTTCTTTTATATTTAATGCTTTAGCTATGGTTGCCCCTCTATTTTGAGTTCTATATCTTTCCATTCTGTCTTCCTCTGTGAGATTAACATCATCAAATTTTCCTAAACTAATACATAGATTTAAAAAATAATCGATGATCTCATTTTCCGGCACAGCCGCGCCACCCGGATATTCACTGTTACTGATTATTTTTTTTTCTAAATTAATTTCTCCTCCTTCGAAGAGAAGTATTCCTATAAAATCTAAAAAAACATCTATGTCATCTCCATCTTCACCTTCACCCATGGAAGAGTCCTTAATATCCGTCTCCACCTCCGGTTGCGCAATTTCAAAAGGCTGTGGCTTATCGGTGGCGGCTTTCTCAGGTTCCCCGGACTGCATCGATCGAGGTAACCACCCGGGGGACCATGCGGAAGTTCTGTTTAACCCCTTCATTCCGCCCCGCTGCAACCCCCCCTTCCCGCCGCCCAGCAAATCAATCCGATTCTTAACCGCGCCCGTAAAAACAACTGAAACTTTCTTTACCAGTGTTGTGAGATTATCTCGTAAATGTTTATCGCGCGCCGCCCCCACTAGAGCCGTCGCTGCCTTCCACATTTTTTCCATTCGAGTAGATTGTGAAGGATCCATTAGTTTATCTAAATAAACACTTAAAACGAGTGAAGAAATATTAGAAAATAATAATCTATTGTTGATAAAACTTTTTGTGTGTATTTTATCTATTATCTCTTTTAGTTGATTAGCAATTGTTTCCGCACGATTATATATCCAATCATCCGCTTCAAATAAACCTTTATTTTCTCTATTTATTATTAGGGGTAAATGTGTGATATTTGTGCCTGATTTTGTGGCATTAACAGAGTCGGTTGGCTTGCCGGCGACCCGCGGCAACCAAAATGAATTTTCTACTAATGAATTAAATTCAGCATCTCTTCGCTTTATCTCTTGCTGGAGTTGTTTTTTATCTTCCTCGCGCTTCAACACCAGTGTCCGCTCTTTCTCATTCAGCGCCGCCATTTTTTCCGCGATTTTTTTTCCTTTCAGTTGGTTCATTTTAACAAGTGCTGCTTTTAGTTCACCATCTGGCGGTTTCAGTTTTGATGGCCTTTTAAATTCACGAGGACGCACCAGCATGGGTGAGCCAAATTTCAGATTAGCATCCGTATCTCCTGATTGATTTGCTGTTGAGTTAGTTAAATTTACAATAGATTCCCTCCATTCTATTGACATATTCCCGCCAGACTTTTCCTCTTGGTCATTTTTTCCAATTAAACTACATAATAACCAATAGATTGATCCCCAACATATTATTTGATTTTTAGTTATATCATTTAATTTATAATTTCCATCATAATCAGCGTCATCAACTTTAACACAATCGTTTGGATCATCACATAGAGAGCTTGCATCATCCTCTACAGCCATATCCTGAGGAGAAGCCGCAACCGCCTTCGGGACAGCCGCAACCGCCTTCGGGACAGCCGCAACCGCCTTCGGGACAGCGGCAACCGCCTTCGGGACAGCCGCCGCCGCCGACGACGCTCTGCCGGCGCTTGCTCCAACCAATTTCGCCAACCTCGAGCGCGTGGTGTAGCGGGGTGGGAGGCGCTGGCGGTCGCTGCCGTCGACTGACCTTCTCCGGTCTTGCGGATATGGTGCATCCCCACGGTTCCGGCTGCGCTGCGGCGCGCGGTCCCTTGCCCCGCCACTCATATTTACCGCGTCATCCATATTTACCGCGTCATCCATATTTACCCCCTTCCCCCCACCACCCATAGTATCCATATCCGGGCTCCAACGCAGGTGTATATTGTACGACAACAACGATTTCAAGAGTCTTATACCATCTGGATGTCCCAAATCTAATCTTATCCATGGATCATTACTTTTTATTTGATTAGGATATCCATTTGATAATGCATAGACTGACCCAACAAAACCACCACCTTCTGGTGCTGGCGAGTCCCCCTCACCATAAGGGCCTATAATACCTCTCCTCCATTCTTTCCACTCTTCCATCACACTTGTGTTTTGATAATATTTTTCATAAATTTTGATAGCATCTTCAAAGTATTTTCCAGCTAAACCACATAATAATATTAATTGAGCACACGCAATAATATGTTCACAATTATGACCAAGAATGCAAACTCCATCGTTGGCTATAATTGGAAACCCTGTCATATAACAGGGGCATATTGTATCATAACTGACACTGGCTTCCTCGCACTGGGTTGTCGCATCAGGTTTTTCAAGTATCGATCGCGGTGGTCCTGTGAACCCTTTGATTTTGGCATTTATCAAATCGCTTGGACCAATAGATATCCTTTCCTTGCCCGGTGCAGTGTATGTTTCTGACCTCCTGACTGTATCCATATCTATATTATATTATATTATATTATATTATATTATATATTTTAAAAAAATTTGATAATTAAAATTTAAAGATTTAATTAAAAGTTAATATATAATATGAAATTTAATATCGTGGTTTCAGTGAATAATCACAATCTTATTGGTGAAGGTAATGATTTACTCATTTCTTCAAAGAAAGATTTAAGAAATTTTCAAAAGATTACTACTAATGGTAATCACAAAAATATAGTCATAATGGGATATAATACATGGTTAAGTATTCCTGAATCCAAAAGACCTCTAAAGGATAGACTTAATATTGTATTAAGTAGAAATCATAACATAGAAGAGTCTCAAAATGCTAAGTGTATGAAATCATTAAAACAGGCATTTGAATTTTGCAATGAATTAAAAGGTGAAGTATTTATAATTGGTGGAACGCAAATTTTTAACGAATGCTGTAAAGATGAATTTTATACCGATATAAATAAGATATATCTAACACATTTTAATGATGATTATCATCCAAGAGACACAACTCACAGTTTTCCGCTAAAATTACTTAATAATATGAAATTAGTTGATAGATCAGATGTTCAACATGAAATGTGTAGTAGACCTCATATTGATAATCGTGAAAAAGGATTTTTACAAGAATATTTAAATGAAACATATACTAAATCTGTATCCTTCACATTTGATATTTATCAGAATTTAAATGATATTAATACCGAAGAATATCAATATTTAGATTTATTAAAAAAAGTATTAAATGAAGGTTATAATACTGATGGTAGAAACAGTAAAGTATTATCATTATTTGGTGAAAGAATGATATTTGATTTAAGTAAGGGATTCCCACTACTCACAACTAAACATGTTGGTCATAAGACTGTATTAAGAGAATTACTTTGGTTTATTCAGGGATCAACAAGTAATAAAATTCTAAATGATAAAAAAGTTCGTATTTGGGATGGCAATTCAAGCAAAGAATATCTAAATTCAAGAGGTTTGGATTATGAAGAAGGTGATTTAGGACCTGTATATGGTTTTCAATGGCGTCACTTTGGCGCTGAATACAAAGATTTTAATACTGATTATACTGGTAAAGGCAGTGATCAGTTAAAATATATTATTGAGTTGATAAAAAATGATCCTCATTCAAGACGTATCATAATGAGTTCATGGAATCCACCTGATTTAGATAAGATGGCATTACCCCCATGTCATGTCTTATGTCAATTTTATGTGAATACTGTAGAAAACAAGCTTGATTGCCAGTTATATCAGAGAAGTGGTGATATGTTTTTAGGTGTTCCATTTAATATTGCTTCATATTCATACTTAACATATATCTTAGCAAAGTTGACAGGTTATCAACCTGGGAGATTAATTCATATTTTAGGAGATACTCATATTTATGAATCTCATACAGAAGCGGTAGAAACTCAGATAAAAAGAATACCTTATGCATTCCCTACATTAACTATTTCTGACGAATGTACAGATATAGATGATATTTGTGAAGAATATTTTAAGATTGAAAATTATAATTATCATGAAAAGATTAGTGCTCCT
>MDTC01154152.1_pt1 | contig 22196 bp, 23 predicted proteins | sample 811181 | NCBI WGS metagenome assembly MDTC01 (sample SAMN05326644, study PRJNA326480) | marine metagenome | isolation source: seawater | place: Pacific Ocean: North | collected 2011 | reverse complement strand
TGTTATCAGAACAATAAATAATATTTTCAGCAGTTTAAATTATCGTAAAACCAAGCTTAAAAACAAATATTATGAGTAAAGAAAATCAAAACCAACAGGCTGAAGAAGTAGACTTAGGCCAACTTTTTAGTATGATAGGAAAAGGCTTTAATCGCCTATTTAATTTTATTGGTACTATTTTCAATGGAATTCTCAAAGGGTTTTTATGGCTTGTTTTGTTTATTGAAAAACGCATAAAAATTCTTGTTTTTGCAGCTTTTATTGGACTTGCTATTGGCTTCGTAATGAAATCTGCTTCTCCCCCCGTTTACAAATCATCTATAGCAATAAAACAAAATTATGATACAGGGAAACCATTATATGACATGGTCGATTACTACAATGGGCTATTAGCTGACATGGATTATAAAACACTTGGAAACCTGTTAGGCGTTAATGAATTGGTTGCAGAGGAGCTAACAGAGTTCTCCATAGAACCAATCATAACAGAAAACGAATTAATAGTCCTTTATGATGTGTACGTTTCGTCGTTAGATTCTTTGACGGCTTCAATGGTTGAATACGAAGACTACAGGCAGAGTTTAGAGGAACACAGAGCCGAAAATCAGCTATTTACCATTAAGTCAAAAACACGTGCGAACTTCAAAAATGTATTTACAAACATTCTTTACAATATAGAAACAAACCCTTATTATTTAAACGAACAAGCCAAAGACCTATCTCAGCTAGAAGAATCTAAATTGGTTTTGATTAAATCGCTTAGCGAGTCTGAGGCACTACAAAAGACCTATAAAGGGGTTTTGGAGCAAGAATTTGCTTCAACAACGACCTCAGAAATAGGGATTACTTTTGAGGGCAGTAATGACCAGAAAAAGACGCGAGAATTTGAGTTGTTTAAAAGCGACATTGACTTGCGTCAGGAAATTGTAAGAATAGACAGAGCGATCAAAGATAAAGAGCACATAATTGATTTAGTATCGAACAAAAACGACAATGGGTTTATAGACAACACAAAAAACCTTTTTGGCTTCGATGTTTCGATTAAATACTATTATTTAATTGTAATTTTCCCATTAACGTTTATTGCACTTTTGGGGATTGAGTTTTTAAGCTTCGTTAAAAGAATGAGAGAGCAAAACCCAAAGGTAAAGTAGAAGGCAAAATGAAGATAACACACACACCTTTAAAGGGATGTATTGTGATAGAGCCTGACGTTTTCTTAGATAATAGAGGCTATTTTATGGAGGCCTATAAAAAAAAAGAGCTAGATGCGGCACTAGGATACGAAATTAATTTTTCCCAAGATAATCAAACGTCATCCTCAAGAGGAGTTCTCAGGGGCTTGCACTTTCAAAAAGGAAATTACGCCCAAGCAAAGCTAGTAAGAGTTTTACATGGCGCTGTCCTAGATGTTGGGGTTGATTTGAGGAAGGGCTCAACAACATACGGGCAATATATTTCTTTAAAGCTTACGGCTGAGAATAAGAAACAACTATTTATCCCTAGGGGATTTGCTCATGGATTTGTGGTTCTCAGTGCTACCGCTGTTTTTTCTTATAAATGTGATAATTATTATAATAAAGCATCTGAAAGTGGAATTATTTATAACGACCCCACACTTAATATTGATTGGGAATTGCCAGCTGAGCAATTACTGCTTTCAGAAAAGGATTTACAGCTACCCCAATTCAAATCTTTGAAGGCATGATTAAAATCTTGGTAACAGGCGGCCGTGGCCAGTTAGCCCAATGTTTGAACGATGTTGTTAGAAAACATGCCAGCCAAGATGTAGATTTTCAAGATCCTCCTGCTTTAGACATTACAAATGTACAGCAACTAACGTCATATTTTTCTAAAAACAAACTTGACTATTGTATCAATTGTGCCGCATTTACTGCCGTAGATTTGGCAGAAGAGCAAAGCGAATTGGTCTATACTGTAAACGCAGAAGGACCAAAAAATATCGCGATGCTTTGTCAGAAGTACAATGTCACACTCATTCAAATCTCCACAGATTTTGTCTTTGATGGCAAAAAAGACATTCCTTATTTAGAAACAGACACAACGAACCCTTTAAGTGTTTATGGGGCAAGTAAATTACAGGGCGAACAAAACATTCAGCACAACATGGAAAATTATTTTATTATCCGTACTTCTTGGCTGTATTCAATGCATGGTAATAATTTCTTGAAAACCATGCTCAAATTATCAGAAACACACAAACAATTAAATGTGGTTTCTGATCAAATAGGATCACCAACATATGCAGGGGACTTGGCTGAGTTTTTGATTAAAATTGTTTTATCTTCGTCCACTAATTATGGTGTTTATCATTATAGTAATTTAGGTGCTATTTCGAGGTATGATTTTGCGGTAGAAATTTTTAAACATTTTGGTAAGACTATTGCGGTAAAACCCATCAAAACAAAAGATTATCCATCCGTAGCAATGCGGCCAAAGTATAGTGTTTTGGATACAACAAAAATTGAAAACAACTTTAATTGTACAATAAAAGATTGGCAAGGAAGTTTAGATAAAATAATACAAATCTAAATCACCTATAAATGAAAAAAATAATTTTATTAATATTTGTAACAGTCTTTTTTTGTTGTAAAAGTGAAAAGTCTCAAGAAACCAATGTTTTTACAAATAAACTAAAAAGAGAATTTACAGTAAAAGTAAGTTTCAAAACTAATAAAACAGACATGTTTGGTTTTGTGCTGTATAATATTGAGATGGATGAGTTTCAGAAAAAATGGATTCAAATAAACCAAACTGTTGAGAAGTCAGAAACAATTTCCAGCATCGTGGCTAATTTTCAAAATAATATTTCTAGAAATTTCAGAATAAATCTAGGAAATAAAGAAGAAAAGGAAATTGAAATAGAATTGATAGAGCTAAAGTATGGTGAAATAAGCATTGTAATATCACCAAATGAGTTAGACAAGTATTTTAAATTTAACGAGTTTGTAACTCAAGATACAATAAGTAATAAGTTAATAATTAAAAAGGTTGGGCAAAAATTAGAACCCATTATGTACATCGAAAAAAAATATTTAACGGGAATAAGAAACAGCAAATAAATATTAATTACAATTTAAACAACTTAATACTTGGAATTACGAGGGAATGTTTTTTTACGCTCCCTTAAGAGATTAAATATCAGATAGAATCGTTATGAAAAAACCATTAAGGGACGTATTATTAGATTTACAAAACAATAACAAATCATTATTAGCCTTTAATTTACAAAACCTTTATCAATTAGAAGCTGCCAGCCTCACCTCAAACAAACTTAAACTACCGCTAATAATTCAATTTTCCGAAAGATATTTAAGGTTTTTGGACAATAAACACCAAATAGAATATCTTATAAATAAATATTCCAACAACTATGTTTATTTTCATTTGGACCATTGTATTGATTTAGATTTTATTAAAAAATGTATTGATTCTAAATTTGACTCTGTTATGTACGACGGCTCCTCTTTCGATTTACGCAAAAATATTGAAAACACGACAAGCATTATTCAGTATGCGAAAAAATTAAATTGCTTGCTTGAGGGAGAGCTTGGTAAAGTATCCGGTGTAGAAGATGGATTTGGCGAAGGCGGTTCTTCTTATGCTGAAATTGATGAAATTGAAAGTTATATTCACAAAACAGGGGTTGATTTAATGGCTCTTGGCATTGGAAATGCTCATGGATTTTATGAAGATTTGGGTACTATAAGAATCGATATTTTAAAAGAAGCTAGTTTAAGACTGAATAAGAAGCAGTTTTTCGTGTTACACGGGGGAACTGGATTGCCAGAAGAAACAATTAGAGAAGCAATAAGCTATGGAGTCGTTAAGCTAAATGTTTCTACTCATATCAAAAAGAAAACAATAGAGATATTAAAATCATATTTAGACGAAAACGAGCTTTATAATGAGATTACATTCGACACAACTATGATTAAAGGGTTGTCTCAACTGTTTGAAAAGTACCTAACTAAATATACAAAATAAAATTCAAATGTATTTAATAATAAATTTAGGACTAAAATCTATAAGAGGAATTATCTTTAATAAGGATGGGCAACAAATATTTTCCTCCTCACGCGCAGTTCATTCAAAATTAATAGAAGACAAATTAGAGCAGGATGCTGATGAATGGAAAGCAAAATTGGAATCTATTTTAGAAGAAATCTCAATCTCAGATAAAATAGGCAATAATATTGAGTATATCACATCTACAACTAGTTCTTCGTGTATCTACGGAATTGACAAAAACGGTAATCCAATCACAAAAGCTATGATGGTTTCAGACAAAAGAGCTGTTGCAGAAGCCAAAGAAATAGGGTCGATCCTTAAACAAGAAAACAAAAATTCATCCTTAATGTGTCCAGCTTCATCGTTATTACCTAAAGTTCTTTGGCACAAGAGAAACAACCAGTCCATTTATGATAAGGTAGATTACTGGATAGGTGCAGGCGAGTTTTTAAATTACTATTTTACTGGCGAAATCTTTACGGATCCTTTGAATGCTAGCAAAGGGATGTACGAAAATGATTCTTACCCAATTAGTACAATTAGAAAAATAGGGATTGCCCTAAAAACATTACCAAAAGTTGAGAAAATAGGACTTGATCTTTCTGTGCTTGAGGTAATAAAAAAGAAGTTTAGCTTTTCAAACAATGTTAAATACGTTCTAACAACTTATGATGCAATATGTGCAGTTCTAGGCTCATTTGATGGTGAAAAGAACACCGCTTGTGACGTCTCAGGGACAGTTACCTCTTTAAGAATTCTCTCTGATCAAGGACTAAAGCAAAAGAGAGGACCTATATTATCACAGAAATTAGGAGAATATGACAAGTACTTAATTGGCGCGTCCAACAACCTAGGAGGCGGAATAATAGAATGGTTTAAACAGGCATTTTATAGCCAGAATGATAAAAATGTATACTATATCATGGAGAATAATGCTCAAGAGGTATCAATAGGCGCAAACGGGATAATTTTCTTACCGTATATGCTTGGAGAACGCTCTCCTTTCAAAAGCCCAAATGCTAGAGGAGTGTTTTTTGGTATTGACAGAGGCAGTTCTTTAAAAGAATTTTCAAGAGCTGTTTTTGAATCTACTGCCTTTGTTTCAAATGATTTACTGCAATTAATTATCTCCAACGATGTTAATGTAGATTCGATTTCCGTTAGCGGCGGTTTAGCAAGGTTTGATTTAATCAATCAAATCAAAGCTGACGTAACAAATAAACAGATTAAAGTAGTTGAGAATTTTGAGAGCACATCAGTAGGCGCATTAATATTACTTTTATTGAGTTTAAAAAAATATAATTCTATTGAAGAGGCCGCAAAAAATTTGATTAAAATAAGAAAAACAATAAATCCCTCTGAGGCCAATCACTTTATTTATAAGGAATTTTTTGATTTCTATAAAAAGTTAAACAATCATTTGTTACCTATTTATGATGACCACTTGTACTTAAAAAAACATGTTAGATCATACGTGTCAGAAACAATAAGTAACTTGTAATGAACTATAAAATTCAACCGGAAGTTCTTGTAGCCCCACTTTCCTTCGATGTTCTTGAAAGCATTGGAATTGGAAACGAAGTATTAATTTTATCTTCCAGAAGTGTCGAAATTTCTTTTAAACTAGACAAACTATTTAATCGATTAAGCTTAAATAGAAAGCTACATGTCTATAATCACATTCGTCCCGACGCTCCTTTTAAAGACTTGGACATCATAATTCAAGAACAAAAGAATAATCATTTAGATTATATAATTGCAATAGGAGGAGGCTCAGTTATTGACGCAGCAAAGACGCTTTCTATTTCATTTGAAGGTATAGATTATAAAGATATTTTTTACAAAAGGACAGCCCCTCCAGTCAATAAAATACCTGTTCTGGCAATTCCAACAACTGCAGGGACAGGAGCAGAGCTGTCATTTGGGGCCATTGTTTACGATAATTACAATAAAATCAAAGGCGGTTTGAGGGGCGAAGTAATCCAACCAAACGCGGTTTTAATTGATGCAAGATTACATAATTCGTGTCCTTATAAATTAAAAGCAGAAGTTGGTTTTGATTGTTTAACACACGCTATTGAAACACACATATCCAAAAAAAGCAACTCATTAGTTAAAATTCAATCAATAAGCTGTATTAAAAATATTTTTAAATTTTTAGTTCCAGCATGTAAGAACAATGATATTTACTCTATGGAAAAAATAGCTTTGTCCTCCGCGTTAATGGGAATCAATCTAGCATATAGCTCAACTTGTTTGCCACATAGAATTCAATATTCAATTGGCCCTTTAACCCAAACAAGTCATGCTCAAGGATTAATTGCATTATACAAAGGTTGGCTTAAGTATTTGTTGGAAATTAAGCTAAGCCAACTAGATCAGCTATCTAGCGACCTTAGCATGACTTCAATAGAATTTGTTGAAAAGATACAAACCCTAAAAAAAGTATTGGATATTGACTATTCATTAACCGATTTGGGAGTAAAATTAGAACAAGTGGCAGATATCTCAAAGAGTGTAAGTGGAAATGTTCTTGCCGACCCATCATATCTAAACACAGAAACACTAATCAAAATATTAAAATATTCAATGTAAATGGTTGCAGTCATACTAGCCGCAGGAAAAGGTAGCCGATTAGGAAATTACACAAAAGATCTTCCAAAGAGTCTATTACCTTTGAATAAAAATGGAGATACGCTTTTAGATTATAATCTAAAAATGCTTAACACATTCGAATTAAAAAAAATAATAATTGTAACAGGGTTTAATAGCGACAAAGTTGAACATCATGTTAAAAAATATAGTGAAATTGAAATAGTTTATAATCCCTTTTGGGATTATTGCAACGTATTGGGTTCTTTATACATTGCTTTAAATTATATCGATGACGATTTTTTATTTTTACATGCAGACACACTTGCAGACACTACAATTTGGAATAATTTGCTGACTAAGAAAGGTGAAATAGTTCTACCTTTTGATAGAAAAAAATGTGGACAAGAAGAAATGAAAGTTTTGATAAAAGGAACCAAAGTTATTGAGATAACTAAAGAAATGGATCCAGCAACTGCTGATGGAGAGTTTTTAGGGATTGCCAAATTTCTTAAAAATACTATACCTTTTTTCAAAGAAACTGCTGAAACGTTGTTTAAAAAAGGAGAATTAAACCACTACGTGGAGTCAGTTATCCAAGAGGCAATTGACAAAAGAAAGTTTGAAATAACAGCATTAGACATCTTGGAGCATAAGTTTATTGAAGTAGACTTTGAAGAAGACTATTTAAAAGCCAAAAATGAATTTGGCAAACTTAATTTCTAATTTATGATCGACTTAAAAAGAGCCAAAATAGTAATGGTCAAGATTCTTTTGAACATTGACTTGATATGCCAAAAACATAGAATTAATTATTGGATAGATTTTGGCACTTTGTTAGGCGCGGCAAGGCATAACGGATTTATTCCTTGGGATGATGATATTGATATTACAATGCCTAGGGAAGATTACAATAGATTTTTGACGGTTGCACAACAAGAATTGGACGATGACTATTTATTAGACAACAATAAATACACCAGAAGGAAGCATATACTTACTACTAAAGTAAGACACAAAAGGTCTGTATATGTTGAGCATGGATTTGAGGGGGATCAGCCAACAGGGTACAATGGAATTTTTGTAGATATTTTTCCTATGGATCGTATATCCAAAAAAAACGTAAAAAAGTATAATTACTTACGAAGACTTTATCACATAAGCCCTTACAAGCCTAAATATAAATCTGTTAAAACCAAAACAATAAACTATGCACTAAGCTTTTTAATTCTGATTAGGCCTTTACTCATAAGACTGATGACAAAACTTCTAGACGAAAATGGAGAGATGTATATATTAGGACAAGAGATTCCATTTCCGCTGCATTACCCTTTTGATTTAGTTTTTCCTCTAAAGAAGATATGCTTTGAATCCCAATATTTTAATTGTCCAAAATTAGAAAGAGATATTTTAAAATGGTTGTTTGGAGATTTTATGAAAATGCCACCAGAAAATCAAAGAAGAATTCACGCAAGAGACATTAGGTTTTTTGATTGACTAAATCTTTTAAAGCCAAAATTTTGTAACAATATTTTGTAATTTCACGAAACAATAATTTTAACAAGGTGAAAATGAAAAAATATTTATCGAAATATTTTAACGTGACAGAGGATAAGAAAAGGCTAGCCTCTAACTTTTTTTCATTATCAGCGCTCCAAGGGATAAATATGATCTTGCCTTTAATAACCTTACCTTACTTGGTAAGGGTTTTAGGTGTAGAAAATTTTGGATTAATCAACTTTGCCTTATCAATCATAATGTACTTTAATATTTTTGTAAGCTTTGGGTTTGAGTTATCTGCTACAAGAGAAATATCCGTAAACAGGGCTGATTCAGACAAGGTCTCAAAAATTTTTTCGGCAGTGATGTATATTAAATTCCTGATGCTTCTGATATCTTTTCTTATATTATCATTTTTGATAATATTTTTAGACTCTTTTAGCGAGCATGCAGTTTTATATTATGCAACTTTTGGCATAGTGGTTGGAAATGTTCTCTTTCCTTCATGGTTTTTTCAGGGAATGGAACGGATGAAATTTATTACTTATATCAACGTGTTATCTAAGGCTATATTTACAGTCTTAATTTTTGTTTTTGTAAAAACACAAACGGACTTTGTTTTAGTCCCAATATTAAATTCGTTAGGAGCTATTATAGGAGGCATTTATGCTTTGTTGTTGGTCTATAAAGTATTTTCCGTTCGATTACTATTCCCAAAAAAGGAAATAATTCTTTGCCAATTTAATAACAGCGTTCATTTTTTTATATCAAGACTATCTAATAACGGGAGTCGTTATTTTGCCACAACTATAATTGGATTGTATTTCGGAAATATGACTGTAGGATTTTATTCAATTGCAGAAAAGTTGTTTTACGCATTTATGAGCTTAGGGTCTGTTGTCTCTCAGACTATTTACCCATATATGAACAGAACAAAGGATATAAAATTTTTGAAAAAGACATTACTCATTGTTTCAATAATTTCGATATTGCTACTAATACCAATTCTATATTTTAATGAAGAACTACTATTACTTCTTTTCGATAAGAATGATGAAATGTTATCCAGAATAGTTATCATTATTTTTACAGGATCTTTATTCTCAATAGTAAGCGCGATAATTGGATATCCTTTACTAGCAGCTTTTGGATATATTAAATATGCTAACAATAGCTTAATATATGCTTCAATTGTCTATATTTTATATGCAACATTAGGAGTGTTTTTAACTAATAACATATACATTGTGGCCTCTTCCATTTCTGTTTATATGTTGGCAGGGCTAGCCTTTCGAGTCTATTATATTAACAAAGTTAAACTATGGCGCAATTAAAATTAAAATGAAGCAAACTATAAACACCAAAAACGGCGATATTACATTTGAAGAAAAAATCTTTTTTCCAGGTTCAAAAACACTGGTAATCGAGACTGCTACTAAAAACCTACTTGACGTTAAGAATATTTTAGACGCCCATTATGTGAAATTTGGCTTAATATACGGAACCTTGTTAGGAGCCATAAGAGAAAACAACTTTATTAAGCACGATGAGGATATTGATTTATTTGTTCTTGACGAATACAAAGAAGAATTATTAGAAATTTTACATAAATTTATTGATTCTGGTTTTGAAGTAATTCGATATGACAAAAAGCTGCTGAGTATAAGTAGGGATAATGAATATATAGACTTTTATTTCTTTAAAAAAATCAATTATTTTTATAGAAAATGCGAAGTGGGTTTAATAGCAAAGGCAAAGTATTTAGAGAATACAGTTGATTACACTTTTTTAGGAGAAAATTTTCAAGTGCCTCAAGAAGTTGAATCCTTTTTAGAAGATCTATATGGGAAAACATGGAGAATACCAGCAAAGAACGATCCTTCAATAAACCATAATAGATACATAATCTTTAGAAATACCATAAAAGAGCACGCCCCCTATTTGTTTAAAATTCTATCTGTTGTCAAAAAAAACCTATAAAATAAATAACATGAAGAAGTTAATTTTTATAACATTATCATTAATAGTGTTTAGCTGTCAAAACAAATCAGAAGAAACCATTGTCAAAGGCATAGTTGGGCCCAAAAAGGATTTTGTAGTTAATATTAAATTTAAAACCAACAAGGCCGGAGAAATTAAATTGGCGCTATACAATATAGTCCCTAATACATCCCAAAATGTATGGATTCAAATAAATGAAGAAGTTGTCGCTACCCCAACCCTAGACAATGTAACTGCTAATTTTGGAGAAAACATATCTAATAGTTTTCGAATAGGATTTGACAATAAGACCGAAAGAAAATTTGAGTTCGAGTGGATAAGAATATCCTATGGAAAAAGGGAAATAGTAATATATCCTGAAGATTTTACTCAATATTTTACTCGGAATGAGTTTATCGTTCAAAACCCAATTTCCCTTGAATTAGAAACAAAAAAAATTAATGGCAAATACAACCCCTTACTATTTTTAAAAAAGGAATACTTAATAGATTTAAGGCAGGAATAACAGCAGAGGGTAGTTAACTATTTTAACCATATGTATATAACTGAAAAAAGATTGATAAAATGGGCACTAATGTGCAACATTATATACGTGATGTTATTTTTTCTGGTTAGACCCGATGGAATCAGTATTATAAAGGTATCAATTACGCTGTTTCTTCTTCTCTCTGTATTTATGTTATTAACCCTAATCTTTAAAAATAGAAGTAAAATAAATCAAATATCCAAACCGCTTAGGGGTTTATTTTCTGTTCTGGTTTTCTGGGGTATTATTACTATGCTCAGAGGGATTTCATTTTCCCTTCAGGACTTGGTGACAAATTTTGGGAATGTATATATGGCTTGGGCTTGGGCGCTACCACTAACTCTGATACTCGGACTAAAAATTGAGAATTGGACCATTGTACTTAATGTTATAAAATTGATGTTCTCGCTAATGATAATCGCCTTTTTAATATCGCTAGCTTTTGACAATAGTTATTTGCAATGGGCTTGGCTCTTAAGGCCAGTTAATATGTTGCTTTTATTAGGGCTTTATAGGTTCTCTCTAATTAATAAATTACAGATGTATTTAATCATAGCTGTTTTGATTATAGTTGCTCTGCAAGTGAAGCAACGAATGGATCTATTATATTTATCAATAACTTTTTCATTTTTAATGCTAAATAAGTTGGCTTCTGCCCAGATTAAAAGAGTATTTATAAAGTATATCATTTTTGGCTTTGTATTAATAGTAACTTTGATTTTTACAGTTGGGTATGAATTGGTATCAAATTTTATGGCCACTCTTATAGATTTTCAAGACTCTAGGACTTTTTTGTTTAATGAATTAATGGCAGAATTAAGCTCTTTTGAGAAAATTGTAGGGCGTGGTTCATTAGGAACATACTTTAGTCAATTTATGGAACACACCAAATGGTATACTGTTGAAATACTTAAAAAACCATGGTGGGGAGACTCTTCTACACGAATAACAATTGAAGTAGGTTATTTGCAAATGATACTTAAGGGGGGGGTTACTTTAATGATCCTAAATTTTATATTTTTTATGACTGCTAGTTATACAGCAATTTTCAAATCCCATAACAGATTTATCAAGGCCTTGGGCTACTATATTTTAATAATCTCCATTTTAAGTATTGTTTCAATGAGGCCTGCTTTTACCCCAACATTCATTTTATTTTGGATGGCAATAGGAACGGTTTTAAGTAAAAAACATAGAGAGATGAACGATGAAGAAATTAATGCCTTAATTAAATTCAAATGAATAGATTCCCGCTAGTCAGTATTATAACAGTTGTGTATAATGGAGAAAGACATCTCCTGCAAACGATAAATAGCGTTAGCAATCAAACCTATAAACCAATAGAGTATCTAATCATTGACGGAGCGTCCACAGATTGTACCTTGGATATTATTCAAGACAATGAGACCAAAATAACCAAATGGATAAGTGAACCTGACCAAGGCCTGTACGACGCAATGAATAAAGGCATCAAGCTTGCTAAAGGGGAGCTAATAGGGATGATAAATAGTGACGATTGGTTTGAACCAAATGCTGTTGAGGTAATGGTTAACGCGTTTTTAAACAACCCAACTAAAACAATTTTTCATACCAACAGATACGATATTGACACCGACAACACTAGAGTGATAAAAAAATTCAACCCGTCATCATTTAAATTTAAGTACTATGGCATGACTTACCACCACCCTTCAATGTTTATAGCAAAAAAGGAGTATAACAAGCATTTATATAATATTGAACTTAAAGCATTATCAGATTATCAGTTTGTATTAGAAGCATTTTTACAAACACCTCAGGGGTTTTTTTATATTGACAAGGCTATTGTTAATTACAGACTTGAGGGCATAAGTGCGCAAATGAAAATTTACAACAGATTAGCAGAAGGGTACATTGCAAGAAGAAATGCTGAGATGTCATTAACAGAAAACCTACTATCGCTAATTATTCGAAGTATATATTTTATATTCCAAAAATATTTTATAAAATGAAACCCAAAAAAATATTTTAAAAGAGCCAACGTTACAAACTATAGTTTTTTAAAGTTGCCAAAATCAATACATAAATGAAAAATAAAGCGTTATTTATTTTACATCTTTCACCGCCCGTCCATGGCGCCTCTAAAGTGGGCGACACCATCCTTAGTAGCAAGATTATTAACCAAAGTCTTGATTCGAAATATATTAGAATAACATCATCCAAAAAATTAGATCTAATAGGACAATTTAATTTTCAGAAAATTTTTTACTTTGTAATACTTTTTTTTAAAGTCCTTTACGCACTTTTAACATTTCGCCCAACAATTATTTACTTTACCGCCTCATCTTTTGGAATTGCATTTTACAGAGACTTTGTTCTTTCAATTCCAATAAAATTATATTGTTGTTTCAGTGAATGTCAAGTTTTTTATCATTATCATGCAAAGGGGATTTATGCATTTACATCTTCCTCAAAACGAGCACGTTTTCTTACAAATTGTTTTGTTAAGGGGGCTAACCTTATTTTTATTTCAGAATTAATGAGCAATGAAATAAAACTAATAAAAGGGTATCATAATGTGATTTATTTAAAAAATGGAGTTGATAATAACATGAATGAGAATGAGTTCAATATTTTATTAACTACCCGAAAAAAATCAGATAAAATTAACGTTTTGTATCTTTCTAATATGATGCTTGATAAGGGCTATGATACTGTGTTAGATTTGGCACAAAAGATGAAATCAACGAACAGTCAAAATAAAATACAATTTCATTTCGCCGGAGGTTGGTCTTCGGATCAAGATAAATTAGCATTTAATAATTATGTTAGAAAACACAGACTTGATGACATTGTTACTTACCATGGTTTAGTAGAAGGAGAGATTAAAAAAGAACTGTTTAAATTAGCACATGTGTTTATTTTTCCTTCAATATACAAAAAAGAAGTTTTCCCCCTTTCAGTTCTTGAGGCACTCTCCTATGGAATTCCTGTTTTGGCATTTAATGTTGGGGCTGTAACTCAAATTATTAACAACACAAATAGCTTAATAACAGACAAAGAACATATTTACGAAGCCTTTAATACTTTGACCGATAGTTATCTAAATAGCGATACATATATAAAATGTAGACAAAAATTCATGAAAAACTTCCGTGCAACTATTTTTGAAGAAAACTTATTGTCAATTTTAAAAACATAAAATTTTTGAAAACGATCACTATTCAAGACTACAATATTTATGCAGATGACATTGGAACAATTTCTATAAATGAGCATCATATGACTGTGATTAACACCATTAATGCTCATTCTTATATTGTTGCTAAAAATGATAAGCGGTTTAAAAAAGCTTTAATAGAGAGTGATATACTATTGCCTGATGGTGAAGGTATTGTTTTTATGGCCTCTAAAATTAAAAAGGAGAATATTAATAAAATTGCTGGAGCAGATATTCACGAACATCTTTTAAATATAGCAGAACAAAAAAAGTTAAAATGCTTCTATTTAGGTTCAAGCCAAACCACATTACAATTAATAAAAGAAAAAATAGAAAATCATTATAAAAATATACGATTCGGTTTTTTTTCTCCTCCGTATAAAACTGAGTTTACAGATTTTGATAACCGTCAAATGATTTCAAAGGTAAATGCTTTCCAGCCCGATGTCTTATTTGTTCGCATGACAGCACCAAAACAAGAAAAATGGGTTTTTGAAAATAAAAAGAAAATCAAATCTGGAGTAATTTGCTCTATTGGAGCTGTTTTTGATTTTATTGCTGAAACGAAAAAAAGAGCACCAAATATGGCCATAAAACTTAAAATGGAGTGGTTATACAGGAGTTTTACTGCCTGGAGGTTGACCAAGCGATATTTATACTCAACACCACTATTTTTATGGGAAGTTATTAAGCTGAAGTATTTTTCAAAAAGCGAATGACAAAACAGAGCCAATATTACATGTTAAGACATCTAATAAATGAAAAAGACTTTTCATTTATTGCTTTAGTTCTAACGTTTTTTTTATTGCCATTATCAATAAATTTAAGCTCCATAGCATTTGTAGTCGCTGTAGTGCTTAAAATCTATCAAAGTACGCTTTTACAATTCAAATTATTTTATTCTGAATCAGTGCGGCAATCTAGCTTTTTTGCGCTATGTTTTTTTTGTTACATTATCGCCAACTCGATTATTCAAAATGATATTCAATACACTGTTGCTGAATTTGACAGGCAATTTCTGCATTATGCCGTATTATTTATAGCCCCCATGCTGTTAAGAGAATATAGTTTTAATAAACTATTAATCATATCATTATCGTACGGTTTGACTATTGCAATAGGGTATGTTTTGTTTATTTGTATAATCACAAACACTAAATTTGATCAATTTACTACACAATACTATTTAGATCTGCATCATACTTATTTATCATTGTTTTTACTCTTTATCACAAATCAGTTAATGGCTTTTGTAACTGAAAAAGGCATGAAGTTTAATTGGCTTACAGCAATCTCAATCGCTACTTTTTTCTTTATTACTTTTTGGTTACTTTACAGTGTAAACAGCAAAGTTTCTGTTCTTGTATTTGTCTTTCTTGTCATTTTTTATTTAGCCCCAAAGTTGTCTAAAAAAACAGCAGTTAAATATGGTTTTGTGTTCTTAATATTAGCACTATCAATCTATATGTTCATCTCAAAGCTTGAGCAAAGTTATATAGATGCTTTTGAATATAGAACTCAAATTTGGGAGGCAGCAATCGAGGCAATAAAACAGAAACCCTTTTTTGGAAATTTACAAGATTCTGAAAAAAATGTAATTAACTTTCAACATTATATGAGCGGGAAATACTACTTTTTAGACTCTAATTTAAATAGTCATAATCAGTACCTCTCAATTACTTTAAAATTCGGCATTATTGGGTTGATTATTTTTTTTATTTATCTGTTTCATTGTTGTAAGTCATTGTACAAAAAAAAATCATCAAACCAAAGATTATTTACAGGGTTCTTGCTAATCATGTTTACCATCTTTATCATTGAAAACATTTTAGTAAGACACCACGGAATAGTATTATTCGCTTTTGGCATTAATTATTTCCTTATTTCTAAAAACGAATGAAAGGGTTTAAAATCGTTATTTTTTTCTTATCTAGTATTAGTGGTTTTTCACAGGATATTCAGACCCTAGTAGACTCTGATTTTAGCATTAGAGATTTTATAACGCACAACGATTCTATCATCTTTTTGAAAAAGAGGAATATTTACTTAACCGAAACAAAAACCGGGACGCAACACAATTATTTTATTGGCGGTTACGGTCTGAAGTTTTACTTGGACGACGAATCAAACACAATAATATCGGGTTCAAATGAGTTAGAAAGAAATGTATCCTCGGTTAGGTTTTATGATATAAACAAATCAAGTGTTACCAATACCTATTACAACAAAGAATCGAGGTTATTAGATTTTTTGGTTGTGCCAGAAAAAGAATTTTTTGTAGCTAGTCTGATTGAAAACAAAATTATTTTTATTGACTACAGTAAAAAACCAATGTTCACTAAAATAATTGAAATCAAGTTAAATGCATTTTGCCGAAAATTGGTATACATTAAGGACTCACTTTATTTTGTTACGGATAAAGGCGAGTTTTTTTCTTACAATTTAGCCACTAACGAACAACAACTCATTTACAAAGATGAGGAACTAGTGACAGATTTTTTAATTCAAGAACAAGACTTAATATATTCATCTCTCAAAGGTGTAATAATTAGGTATAATTTATTAACAAGGCAAAAGCAAAAGATTAATTTAAGCGATGATTTTATTACTCATTTAGCCCTTTACAATAACGATCGATTAATTTGCGGAAGTTGGAAAGGCAACATATACAAGATTGAAAAACATAAATTTTCTATTCAACTTAGTATGCCGATACACTCTGGGCCTGTTTTTAAAATCATAGAACAAGAAAAAGGTGTTTTTCTATCTTCAAGTTTAGACGCCACAATAAAGAAATGGCAGTTAAACTAAACATTCAACCGTACTATTTCAAACTATAAATCAATTGTTTTACAAATTGAAAAAGAGTTTTTAATTTATATAAGATAACTCTTTCAAACCAAACAATCTAATTATATTTGGCATGACAAATAAATTGTTATGTCCAAAACCATCCTCATCACAGGCGCTGCTGGCTTTTTAGGGTCACACCTATGTGATCGTTTTATCTCTGAATGTTATAAGGTTATTGCAATGGATAACTTTATAACAGGAGATGAAGATAATATTGCACATTTGCGAGGTCATGAAAATTTTGAGTTTATTCATCATGATGTTACAGAATTTGTTAATGTAGATGGACCATTAGACTATATCCTACATTTTGCCTCCCCAGCAAGTCCTATAGATTATTTAAAAATTCCTATTCAAACCCTCAAAGTAGGGTCTTTAGGGACACATAACCTGTTAGGACTCGCCAAAGCCAAAAAAGCCAGAATCTTAATCGCCTCCACTTCAGAAGTTTATGGGGATCCTTTGGTACACCCGCAAAGTGAAGACTACTTTGGGAATGTGAGTTCCATTGGGCCTCGTGGTGTTTATGATGAAGCCAAACGCTTTCAAGAGGCCCTCACCATGGCGTATCATCGTTTTCATGGGCTTGATACCCGCATTGCACGAATTTTTAATACCTATGGCCCCCGAATGCGCATGAATGACGGTCGTGTCATTCCCGCTTTTATGGGTCAAGCCTTGAGGGGTGAAGACCTGACTGTTTTTGGCGATGGCTCTCAAACCCGCTCGTTTTGTTATGTAGATGATTTAATCGAAGGCATTTACCGATTGTTGTTTAGCGATTATACCTTACCCGTCAACCTTGGAAGTTCAGAGGAGGTTACCATACTCGATTTTGCACAAGAAATTTTGGGACTTAACACTACTGACCAAAAAATAATATACTTGCCTCTTCCCCAGGGGGATCCATTAAGGCGTCAACCAGATATTACTTTAGCAAAAAAAACATTAAATTGGTCGCCAGTTATTGTAAGAAGCGAAGGCATGCGCAAAACCTTTAATTTTTTTAGAAATATTCCTAAAAGCAAATTATCTAAAGTTGAGCACAAAGACTTTTCCAAACATATTAGATTTTAATTGAGCAGTTTTAGACAAGGACGATATTCGTGGCTGATTAAGCCTATTTCTTACGCTGTGGACCTCGGCGTCCTGCAATTAATGTCATTGTTTTATTTATCTCAAACATTTCGATTAAGGCTCGTTTTCACCCTTTTATTTGGCTGGATTGTAACCGCCTTGATTTCAAAATTTTACGAAGTTTACCGCAATTCAAGTGTGGTAAGAGTTTTTAATTTATTGGTTCGACAGGGCTTGTTTTTTTCTATGTTCGTCTTTGCTTATGCGGGGATTTTCCCTAAAACCGAAATGGACCCCAAGCAAATCTTGAAATATCTTATCAGCTGTTTGTTTTTTATTGCGTTTTTCAAATACATTTTATTTTATCTACTTAAGCGATATCGTGCCTATTTTAAGGGGAATATACGCAGAACAATTATTTTGGGGACCAACAAACAGGCCAAGGCGATTGCTAAATTTTTCAAGGACACCCCCGAATTGGGCTTTGTAAACACCAAAATGGTCTCTTTTAAGAAACCAAGACAAAAGGATTTAAACACTCTTTTTAAATACATCAAAGCGCATGAAGTAGACGAGATTTATTGTTCCCTTTCTGAAATTTGCAAAGCGGATGTAAAAGCCATTACAAAGTTTGCTGATAATAATTTAAAGGTTGTGAAATTTATTCCAGAGCAAAATACAATTTTAAATAAGGACCTAAGACGCGATTTCTATGGCTTGGTTCCCGTCTTAGAGTTCAGATCCATTCCTTTAGACGACTCATATAACCTGGCATTTAAACGTGTTTTCGATGTAGTGTTTTCAATACTTGTTATCGTTTTTATTATGTCTTGGCTTACCCCCATTTTAGCCCTATTTATTAAGCTCGAGTCTCGAGGGCCTATATTTTTTAGGCAGCAAAGGAATGGTTACAATTATAAATCATTTTGCTGTTATAAATTTAGGTCGATGGTAATCAATAATGAAGCGGATATAATTCAAGTTACCAAAGCGGATGAACGCATTACGGCGATTGGAAAATTTATACGCCAAACCAGCATTGATGAGCTTCCTCAGTTTTTTAATGTTTTGTTTGGAGACATGTCAGTAGTTGGCCCCCGCCCCCATATGTTATCACACACCGAAATGTATGCCAATAAAGTAGATAAATTTATGGTACGTCATTTTGTGAAGCCGGGCATAACAGGGCTGGCACAGGTTAGCGGCTACAGAGGCGAAGTCGAGTCTGATAAAGACATAATCGGCCGCGTTAAATTTGATATTTTTTACGTCGAGAATTGGTCCTTTTTGCTGGATCTCAAAATTGTGATTAAAACCATCATAAAAGCCATAAAAGGTGATGACAAAGCATATTAATCAATGAATGTACTAGTATTAGGGTCTGGAGGACGAGAGCATACATTTGCCTGGAAAATTGCAAAGAGCCCGATTTGTAACCGGCTATTTGTTGCTCCAGGAAATTCTGGGACAGCAACCATTGCGAAAAATTTAGAAATCGGGGTTAACGATTTCCAAAGCATCAAGAAAGCAGTGTTAAAGTACGACATTCGAATGGTAATTGTGGGCCCCGAAGACCCCTTGGTGAGAGGTATTCATGACTTTTTTTTAAATGACCCAGATTTAAACAATATCGCCGTTATTGGCCCTCAGAAAGCAGCGGCCCAGCTGGAAGGGAGCAAAGAATTTGCCAAGGAGTTTTTAGTCAGACACCAAATTCCAACAGCAGCCTATCAAAGTTTTACTGCCCATGAGATTGAGAAAGGATATGCCTTTTTAGAAACGCTTTCGCCTCCTTACGTCTTAAAAGCCGACGGCCTTGCTGCGGGTAAGGGTGTGCTCATAGTAAAAGACCTCATAGCGGCAAAAACAGAACTAAAACAGATGCTCTTAGGCTCGAAATTTGGAGCCGCAAGCGCTAAGGTGGTGATCGAAGAATTTTTAGACGGCATTGAGCTTAGTTGTTTTGTTTTAACGGACGGCGAAAACTATAAAATACTACCAACGGCTAAAGACTATAAGCGCATTGGTGAGGGGGACACGGGCTTAAATACAGGCGGAATGGGTGCGATATCTCCAGTCCCTTTTGCTAATGAGGCCCTCATGGCAAAAATTGAGTCGCGCATTGTTGCACCTACAATTGAAGGCCTTAAAACAGACAAATTACCTTACAAAGGATTTGTATTTATTGGTTTAATTGTGGTCAACAATGAACCTTTGGTTATTGAGTATAATGTTCGCATGGGAGACCCAGAAACCGAGGCCGTTTTGCCGCGCCTTAATACAGATTTGATGGAAATATTTGTCGCCATTAAAGAGCAAGCCTTATATCGAATAGACATTGAAGTTAACCCTAAAACTGCGGCCACTGTTGTACTTGTCTCTGGAGGGTATCCAGGATCTTATGAAAAAGGGCATCCAATTAAAGGACTTGAGTCTGTTGAGAATGCATTGGTGTTTCATGCGGGCGCTAGGAATGATGGCGATAAAGTTGTCACTTCGGGAGGGCGCGTCATGGCAGTTACTGCTTTTGGCAACGACTACAAGGCAGCGCTTTCAAAATCATATCAAGCCATTTCAAACATCAACTTTCAAGGGATGAACTACAGAAAAGATTTGGGGTTTGACTTATAAATAGGAGTGAGAGCTGATGCTCTTATCCTCCTCGTCATTGTCACTAAAAGCTTTAAGTTGCCGCATCCAATAAGCAAAACAAACGACAAGGATGACTAAAAAGATCCAGGTTACAAAGTTTGCAATCCACCAGTTTTCTAGCTCAGTTTCTCTGAGAACATTAAATGGAACAAACAAAACGGATTCAAATAAATCTTGAATTGCATTAAAAAAATCTTTCATAGATTAAAATTTATCAAAAGCAAGGTTGTCAGTAATAGACTTATATTTACTTTGCAAATATAACCAACTCTAGAAATGATTACAAGAAATTTCAGAATATCTAAGCCACATCACTACATTCTTTTTTTTGTTGGCTTGATTTGTGTTTTTCTCTTTCAGCGGCTAAAAGATCACAGCGGCATTCAATCCGTAGATTTTCTCATTGAGAGCGTGGCTTTTTTGTTTTTTTTAACTTCCATTTTTTTGGTTGTTTTCATTATAACAAAGAATAAACTCACTCAAAAAAACAGCTTTGCAGCCCTCTATTTTTTTATTTTCATTTTCTTAATGCCTCAAACCTTGATGGATTATAAAATAATTATAGCCAATGGATTTGTACTACTTAGTTATAGAAGAATATTCAGCCTCGAAACCAAACTAAACATCAAGAAAAAATATTTTGATGCGGCATTCTGGCTGAGCATTGCCGCCCTTTTTTATGCTTGGTCTATTCTCCATTTCATTCCATTATTGGCAACAATCCTTTTAAGGCCCATTGACTGGTTGAAACATTTATTTGTGCTTGTCTTTGGGGCTGGTGCGGCCGGGCTTTTAGTTTTTTTATTTGTAAGCGTTTTTGGCGTGGCTCCCCCAATTTTATTCTTTTATCTGCCAGAACCCAATTTTGATATTTTCGCTCAAATGTCACAATTAATGGCGATCTCAACCCTTGTTTTGTTGGTGATGCTCACAGGCGCCATTTTTAGGTTATTCTCCCCGCTGATTCTTAAAAACAGCAAAAGCAGAAACAATTTTATTGTTTTATTTTTAATGCTGTTTACAGGGTTTAGCACATCCCTTTTAGCAGCCAACATGTTTGTAGAAAATATGCTTTTTTTGTCATTTCCTTTTGCGGTGCTCATGGCAAATTTCACACAACAACAAAGGCGTCCTTGGTTGTCGGATTTACTTTTGATTGTCCTACTCTCCTTAGCGTTTTTAAACCTAGGGCTTATTATTGAAAATCAGACATCTGTTTACTAAAGAATTGCATTATATTTGCATTAAAAAATAATATGTTCTCAAAGAAAGCCAACCAAATTTTCAAAGATGCCATTTCCACATACAAAGTATTAGATGATGTCTCACAGCCCTTTGTAAACAAATATGACAAAAATGAAGATTTAATTTCTCATTTGCTTTTCAAAAAATGTTGGATTGATACGGTGCAATGGGCTTATGAGGACATTATCCGCGACCCAAATATCGATCCCATAGCGGCCTTAAAACTCAAGCGCAAAATTGACGCCTCCAATCAGGACCGAACCGATACAGTAGAATACATAGACAGCTATTTTCTAAATCTCTATAAAGAAGCCACCCCAAAAGCCGATGCCAGCATCAATTCCGAAAGTCCCGCTTGGGCGATTGACCGTCTTTCAATTTTAGCTTTAAAAATTTATCATATGCATTTAGAGACCGTCAGAGAAGACGCCACAGCGGCACATAGATCTGCTTGCCAAAAGAAATTAGAAATATTAATTGAACAGCGCCAAGATTTATCTACAGCCATAGACGCCCTTT
>MDTC01188943.1_pt1 | contig 22202 bp, 17 predicted proteins | sample 811181 | NCBI WGS metagenome assembly MDTC01 (sample SAMN05326644, study PRJNA326480) | marine metagenome | isolation source: seawater | place: Pacific Ocean: North | collected 2011 | reverse complement strand
TGATATCTTTGATTTCTTAGAATTAAAGAAAAATCATGGAAATGAATTAGAAAGAGCAAGGGATTTATTTTATGGTTTATGGATCCCGGATCTATTCATGAAACGAGTGCAAGAGGGTGGAAAGTGGAATTTATTTTGTCCTGATGAATGTCCTGGATTATCTGATATATACGGAAAAGAGTTTGATGAATTATATTCAAAATATGAAGAAGAAGGGAAAACCAGAAGAACAATTGATGCACAGGAACTTTGGTTTGCGATTTTAACTTCACAAATCGAAACAGGGACTCCCTATTTACTCTATAAAGATGCGTGCAATGAAAAATCCAATCAAAATAATCTAGGAACCATTAAATCATCGAATCTCTGTACTGAAATCATTGAATATTCAGATAAGGACGAAACTGCTGTATGCAATTTAGCTTCAATCTCATTACCTAGCTGTCTACGTTCTAAGGATACAAAAGACCTAGAACTTACAATTTATACTAAATCAGGGTGTTGTTATTGTACTTATGCAAAAAAATTGTGTGAATCAAAAGGTATTCGCTATGTTGAAAAAGATTATCAAACTATTACTCTGAGTTCAGAATCACCTCATGGAGTAACATTCCCTAAGATTTATAGAGATCAAAATAAGTTTATTGGTGGATATACAGAATTAGTTCAGTATCTGAAACCCGAATATGATTATCAAAAATTAAAAAAGTTAGCGAAAGTGTTAACATACAATTTAAATAAGATTATTGACTACAATTTCTATCCAATTGAAGAAACAAAACGATCTAATTTAAGACATCGTCCTATTGGATTAGGTGTTCAAGGATTAGCAAATGTTTTTTATGAAATGAAAACAGCCTTCGGTTCGGAGGAATCAAAAGATATAAATAATAAAATCTTTGAAAGTATCTATTATGGATCATTAGAAGCATCTATGGAAATTGCGAGAGATCGTGAAAATGATATGTTAACTCTTAAAACAGGACTCAATCAAAATCACCCCCATAGTAAAGAATTCGTGTCAGATGATGTTTTGAAAGGACTATATGATAAACTTCGTCCAATTGATAGAGAGTTTGACAGGGATACCTATCTTGGAACTTATTCCTCTTATATAAACTCGCCTCTCTATCACGGAAAACTCCAACATGACCTCTGGGGAAAGGTAATTGATAATTCTATGCATGATTGGGACCATTTACGTTCGGAAATAAAAAAATATGGTGTCCGTAATAGCCTCTTAGTTGCCCCAATGCCCACAGCATCAACTTCACAAATCTTGGGTAATTTTGAATGCATTGAACCGGTTCTCTCAAATATATATTCACGTAGGGTATTAGCAGGTGAGTTTATGGTTATCAATGAATACTTAGTAAAGGACCTACTCGAACTTGGATTATGGAATGATGAACTCAAAGATAAAATGGTTCAGAATGACGGTTCTGTACAAGGAATTCAAGAAATCCCTTCATTCATTCAATCGAGGTATAAAACAGCTTGGGAAATCAAACAAAAAGATGTAATTACTATGGCTGCCGATAGAGGTAAGTTCATTTGTCAATCTCAGAGTTTGAACTTATTTGTTGAATCTCCTACTTTTAAATTATTATCATCCATGCATTTTTACGGATGGAAGCAAGGATTAAAAACAGGGATGTATTATTTGAGAACAAGGCCAAGTTCAAAAGCCCTCCAATTTACAATTGAACCTGAAAAACCATGTGAATCATGTTCAGCATAGCGAACTTATTTCTTAACAATATTATCAATTTCATTGAAAATATCAATCTTATTTTCAACCAATTCAATGTGTATCTCTTCCTTTTTCTTTGGAACTTGAACAATGGGCTTCGTTTTTACTTCATTTATCTTTTTCGCTAAAAACATCTTATTTACGTTCGATTGAACTTGAATAAATATTTTAGTATCACTCCTAATTGGTATGTTCATATTTATAGTATGGGTTAAGTAACCGATTGCATGAAATACCAATGGTAAACGTGTATTCCTTTTTCCAGGTGAATAATTCATTTTATATAAAGAATACAATGATTCAATCTGTTTTTTGATAGTATTGTTTCTTCTTGTCTTTAATTCTTCAAAGATGACTTCCCATATGATCCATATGAAATTCGCACAATGCTTCGGATTTATTCCATCAACATTTCTCCCTGATATATTCCATGAAGTATTCTTCTTCTTATGTAATGCTTCCCACTTTGTTAACCAAATGATCCAATAACAACATCTTTCATATCCAAATTGTTTATTCTTACATAATGTAAAGATTTCATTAATTATGATCCTTAATTCATCTGGATCATTAAAATGAATTATATAACTTGGTAATATGTTCATCTTCGAAAGTAACCTTTTCTGAATATTTTCATATTTAAAATCCTCTTTTTCATCTATTTTTGAATATTTATCATATCGTTTCGTTTTGGATGATGTCGCCAATGTACTGATAACATCAAAAAATAAATTGCGCACCATTTGACTATTCCTTAATAATAAAATGGAATCTTTTGATTTATTATCTAATCGTCTGACCTGATTCATTAATATATTGTTCTTCATTAACATATACTGAGGCAATCGCGGATTGTTGATATGAACTACTTTTGAAGAAAATACAACCAATTTATCCCAAAGTAACATTGAATGACCTGAAACAATACATTCAGTCGCCCAATGACAAGCTTGTTCTATTTTTTTCATCTCAATTGATTTAAATACAGCTTGAATAACATCTGACTTCTTAAAACCAGAAAATGTTTTTGTTTTCATATCCACAGGAATACGACTATCTATAATCTGATATTGTTCGTTCATATAATATTCTATTTTTAAAATAAGTTTAAATATAGTTTTAAAATTATTAATTTATTATAAAATGGATAAGAAAAAGAATGATGCCGCGAAAAAGAATGATGCCTCGAAAAAGAATGATGCCGCGAAAAAGAATGATGCCTCGAAAAAGAATGATGCCTCGAAAAAGATAAAAAAAATGGTTCAACAACAAAAAAAAGAACAACCTGAAAATGAAACTAAAAATATAAGAGTTGCTATTGATTTACAGTTCCTTGAATCTCTCAATAATCTCTTATTAAGAGCTAACTCGCGAATTAGTTGGGAACCACAAGAATTAATTCCCGCCGGTATGATTCTTAGAGATCTAAATGAAATAATTAATTATTATAAACAGAACAAACAAACACAAGACAAGGACCAATGAATTATTCACCTGTGCTCCCTAAACCACCAACACCTCGGGTCGTTTCTGAAAGCTGATTCACAACCGAAATACTAATCGGTCCTAAGTTTGGACTGCAAATCTGAACTAACCTTGTTCCAGCCAATACAGTATGTTCTTCCTCGGAAATATTATCAACAATTGCAATAATATTTCCACGATATCCAGCATCAATAATTCCAACAGAGTTTGCCAGACGTAATGGAGTTTTAGCTCCCATTGATGACCTTGGATATAGATAATATGAAATATTTCCGAGTCCAACAGGTTCCCTGTCATCTCTCCCAAATGCCTCACAGGATATCATCATATTTATCTTGAAACCAATCGCCTTTCCTGGAACTTTAACCTCCTCAGGAACAAACAGGTCTAATCCACTATCTCCTTCATGAAATTCAGTGTGATTTTCATAATAAGCCTTTACCGAATTATTCTCTGGTTTAATTTTTAAATGCATCTTTTCTTATTCTTGTAAAATATCTTTATATAATGTTTCAAATTTATTATTTATCCGTTTCAAGATTGAGTTATTCCTTTAAACTCATTCCGTCATATGATAAACTAATTTGAATAAATAGTCACTTGATCGGTTATTGCTTGATTCAACCACCACCTTGTTGAACCTTCGGACCTCAACCGCCTTGTTGAACCTTCGGACCTCAACCTCCTTGTTGAACCTTCGGACCTCAACCACCTGTCTGAATTAATTGATCAATATTATCCACAATAAAATTAACATTGGACGATTCACCATGTTTCTTCATTAAAGGAACAATTGAATCAGTAACATCTATTAATTCCGTGTAGGTATCTATATCACACTCCTTCCAATTATCCAATGATGAAATATCACTCAGATAATACTTATTATCCCCATAGGATACATAACGGTTCTGAATACGAAGATTTGTTTTTTTCATTATACTATTATAGTTATATTATTTTATAGTTATATTATTTTATAGTTATATTATTTGATAGTTATATTCAGAATATTTTATATTGTATAAATATAATATACTATGGCTGGAAATCACGGAGACGGAGAAGAAAGGAACTTGTATGGAAAACTTATTGTAGCTGCCCCAATTATTCAATATTTCTTAATATTCTTTATAATGTACGCTCTTTCAACCATACTGAGTGAAACATTTGGACCTATGGGAAATACATTCTTTTGTGCTGATCTGAGTGATAACAAATACTTTACAGGTAACACTATAATGACAATCTATTTAATCGCCTGTTACACAACTATTATTGGTATGAGAGAATGGATATCAAATACACAGATTATAGGATCACGTGGAGATCAAAGAATCGAAGGATTCTCTGATTTTGTTCCATATTTAGTCATTACTATCGCTACATTTACATATGCAGGAGCTTATATAAGACAAAAGTTTTCAAACAAACCTCAAGGAGGTGGAAGTGGTCTTGATTGGATTGACTCAAAAATTAAAGGAACAAATTATGGGGTAACTTCTTTGTATATAGGTATTTTGTTAATCTTAGTTAATTTCTTTAGTAATGTTTACATGTATTTAAAAAATAAAAAAGATATGCGGAGAAATAAAATTGCAAGAGCGATCTATTATGCTCAGATGACTAATATGGTTATTGGTGCTATTTCATTAGTTTTTGTCTTGGGATTTGGTTGTGAATTTTATATGCGAAGTGACGGAGTTGATAAGTTTATATCAGTTAGTAAATTAATCATTGTTGCTTTTCTAATCGTCTTTGGTGTTCGCCTTATTAATAAGTTAACAAACACCGGCCATGGACCCGAAAATTGGTTCGGTCATTCAATTACTGAGGAAAATGTTGAAGCGAGTACTATGTAATTATTTAAAGGATATTTAGAATATCTACTTAATATGAGTTTTGTCGATTGTTCAAAGGTAGATGTTCTAAAAACAGAAAAGAAAGGTATGGGTGCCTTCGCAAATCAAGCAATACAAAAAGACACTCTAATTGAAAAAGGAGTTATGCGAAGAATCCTGTGTGAAGGAAATAAAAATCCATATCTATTTACATGGAGTGAAAACAGAGATGTCTGGGCATTTGCATCCGGATGCGCAACATTCTACAATACCAGTATCCAACCAAATTGCAAAGTAGTCCGGGATTTTGAAAATGATATCTTTGAAATATATGCATTATCCGATATTCAAAAAGGGGAAGAATTAACCCATAAGTATAAGAGTTTAGAATGGAGGGAATGTTTCAAAGAACTCCATAATGAAATACAATAAATTTGATATTTAAATACTTATAAATTAAATACTTATAAATTAATTAACTACTAAGAATAATGAAGATAGCCATTTACGGTCCAATGTGTTCAGGAAAAACAACTCTTTCGAAACTTATTCAAGAATACAATTCAAGTTATACAGTTTTCTCATTTGGACAAAAGGTAAAGGATCTTGCTGTTGAACTATTCTCAATGGAAGGTAAAAACCGTAGTCTTCTGATCAATATTGCAGGAAAATTAAGAGAAATTGATCCGGATGTTTGGGTCAACTATGTGATGAATCAAGTCAAAGATAAACAATATTGTATTATTGATGACCTACGATATCAAAATGAATTAGATGCCCTCAATGGATGGACGATCATACGACTAATAACACCCGAACATATACGTATCAAGCGTATTAAGGAGTTGTATCCCGAAAATTATGAAGATCATATCAGAAATATGGACCATATCTCAGAAACAAATCAACTCCGTTTCCCCAAAGGAACCATTGAAATTGATGGTTCCAATTCAATAGACGTAATCCGAGAAACCCTTCAACCACTCATTCACAAAATTTGATTTGATTTCAAGAAAAATATCAAACAATTTCAAAAATGCCTCTCCATAGAAAGAAGAGGGAACGCGTAGAGAATAACTTCCTTCAAAATAATCCAAATTACCATCTTGAATACTCTATTCTTCGAAAGGAAGCGACATTCTGGAATAATTCCGCTCAATATTGGATGGGACAAGAAGCTACTCGAAGAGCCGAATGTCTCCTCCGTGGGGATGTAGATGGGTACAAGACAGTGAAACACAGTCAAGACCTTTATTACCCCCACGCTTTCTAAGAATTATCAGTTAAATATCTTTTTTTATTTTCTTCATTTATTGTAAATGCAGGATTTTGTTCATTGGTTATTTGAGAAAACAAACTCTTCTGATAATCAAACACAAAAGGATCTCCTTGATCTTCTGTTTTATGAAATGATTCACACTATCCAAGCTATGGAAGATGTCTCTATTAATCATGAACTTACAGAAATTCAACATTTATTCTATGTGTTTTCCTATCATAAGGATTTAATTCAATTTAAAGAAATGGATTTGTATTTCGATTTAAAGTACAATGATAGTATCGTTAATCTATTCATGCGATTTCAAGACATCTCACGGAGTTTCGGATCACTTCTCTTTCAAACAAGAGATGACAACGCTTATCATTTACTTACTTTTATAAATCATATCGTTGAAATACATGAATATGACGAAGAAGATGATTCCATTATTTTTCAAAATGATGAAGAGATGTATTAAAATATTGATTATAATAAATGCCTGGACTAAATACATTCCTCCAAATTGCTGGTGCTCTCCCATTCTCCTCCTTCTTAAAAGGAGGGTCCTCCACATTACCTCTTCCAACATTTAGTTCAGAAACTACATCAACAAAGAGAAGAAGACCAGAAACAAGAAGAAGACCCGTTCAAACAAGAAGAAGAGCTGGAACAAGACAAAGACCCGTTCAAACAAGAAGAAGAGCTGAAACAAGACAAAGACCCGTTCAAACAAGAAGAAGAGCTGAAACAAGACAAAGACCCGTTCAAACAAGAAGACCGATTCAAACAAGAAGAAGAGCTGGAACAAGAAGACCTGTTCAAACAAGAAGAAGAGCTGGAACACGAAGACCTGTTCAAACAAGAAGAAGAGCTGGAACACGAAGACCAGTTCAAACAAGAAGAAGAGCTTCGAAGAATAAGGTAATTGAACCCCGTAAATTATCTCAGAGAAAGCGCGTTGGAACACCGGGTAAATATGTATGTGTCAATGGTTGTGGTAAAAATGAGAAAGGAGCCTATTATACAGGAAAAGAACCTAGTCCCAAAGGATTAGGATATTGTGCCCGCTGTACACCCTTAAATATTGTTATGAGAGGGAATGATGGAAATCTATGGGAAAATAAAAAGTTTTCCAAAGGTAAACGATGGGTTAAAGTCTAAGTTCGAACATAAAAAAAACAATATGGGGTTTCTTTTAATACTTCCTGTATGGTTGTGTCTGATACATGTGTATCATTATGTTTTCTCCATTGATTCTTTTTAAAATCTTTACACATCGCATAATAATGACCACCATGAAGACTCCCACTATGAATACATATCCCAGATAATTTATATTTTAAATCTTTATTTTTAAGATTCAGACAATACTTGTTCAAATCAAGTATTTCAGGAAACGTAATATGATTGTCTATTTTTTCATCAATATTAGACCTCCGATCCAATCGATACTGTTTTACAGATAATACCAATACAGGCGATAATTCCCAAAATGTTATTTTTTTCTGAGGTCTAACCCTCTTGTTGCATTTATCACACTTCCATTCTTCCCCAGTATCTAATGTAACCTCCTTTACGAACTCGTCCAAACAATCATAGATTGTATCGTATGTTGATTTTAATGTCAATGTTATATTCATAATCGGTTCATGATTTGTTGTCATATATTTACATTTTGAACAACAAGTTACAGATAGCAATTCAGAATAAAAGTTCTTGATAATATGGGAATAACTATCCTCAAAGAATGATTTCCAAGAATGAATACTTTTTATTTTCAGTTGATCATATTTATTTTTCGGTTTCCCTATTATCTCAACAGTTACTTTCCTCTTAATTGAATTATGGAGTAAATCTAAGAAAGTATTGATGAAATCCCCACAATCATTTTGCTGAAATGATTCAAAATATATATTATCATTTCTACATCTCTTTATGAATTCCCTTAAAATACCCATTGTATTAACGACCCCATTTCCCCCATCATTCCACATGTTTGCTTGTAAAGAGATCCATTGATCCATTAATTCAATGCTGTTCGACGAACTTCTTTTCTTACAATCACTAATCAAATCTTTACAATTTGGGTTCAGAAGCTCTAAATGTGATAAACATTGAAGAGCAGAATTCATATAACATGTATTCCCCAAATTAGTAAATCCTTTACTCATTTAAAATTAATTTGCCGTTACTTCTTTAAATAAAATTATCTAATAATAGTTATAAAATGCCAGAAGAAAACAATGAACCAGTTGAGAATCAGGAAGAAGTAGATGCCCAAAAAGCCGCGGAGGAAGAAGCTGCTCGCGTCGCCGCCGAGGAAGAAGCCGCCCGTGTTGTTGCGGAGGAAGAAGCCGCCCGTGTCGCCGCCGAGGAAGAAGCCGCTCGTGTTGCTGCGGAGGAAGAAGCCGTTAAACAAGAAGCTGCTAAGGAAGAAGAGAAGCCAAAACAAATCGATGGAGATAGAGTCATTCAATACCTTGAAGTTCTTTCAAAATGGTCAACCGGTAAAGTTAGAAGGTTTGCCATTCCAGAAATGCTTTCTTCACTTAGTAATGAAACAAATAACTTAGATATGGTTGAAAATATTGTAGCAACATACAAAGATTTTTTGAATGAAAATATCTCATTCTTAAATAATGATAAGTTTTCAAAAGTAACTCCATCTAAAAGTGAATTATCGGATGATAAAAAGAAAGAAGTCTTAGAGAAATTAATGAATGTAACACTTTCTCAATCAAAAAGAGATAAACCCTTTGAGGAATTAAGGAATATAGTCAATGATATATATTCTTAAAGTTTAAAAAATAATTTATTTTTTAATAACATTTTACTGCATTTTTATAAGATAAAATAAAAATAATTTAGTTGGAGTAAGCAAGACCACCCATACCACTCATGATACGGAGGACATTGTAGTTGACAGCGTAGACATTCATATTAACAGCAGCCCCAACCAATTGAGCATTGTCAATTCTGGAGAAGTTGCACGTTCCCGATGGCTGGTGCTCTTCTGGTTTGAGGGCAAACGAGTAAACACCAATAGAATCAGGGACAACTACTCCACCGCATCCCGTGTGATGCTGCCATACCTGAGCACGGGTGAAATACTTAGTTGGTCTAGCAGCGAAACGATCATGACCATTTAATTTCAAGAGCCAATTAGCATCGCCGAAAGCTTGTTCGGCACCCGTTTTTTTAAGGGTGGCCAACTTCTCGGTGCCGTTGGCCCCGGCGGGGGTGCCATCTGCTGGTAAAGCCAACGCTTCTCTCGCCCAAACTAATTCTTTAACTGGGTGGTTGAAGTTGAGAGACATAGTTCCTCCCGAAGCGTGGTTTTCATGCTGAACCTGCTCAATAAGGTATTCATGTGATACCTGGGCAAATCTGCGGCGTTCATCAGTGTCAAGGTAGATGTAGTCAGCCCATAAGTTGAATTTTTCCTTTGCAGCAGTAGAAGCAGCTTCCCCAGATAATACAAAAGAATTATCCTCGGCGGTGCTCTTTCTAACCAAATTAGTTTGTTGTTCAAATGTCATCTTAACTTTCACTTCGTGATACTGAAGAGCGATTAAAGGAAGGGCAAGACCAGCATTTCTACAAAACCAGAATTGTAATGGGATGAACATTTTACCCCCGACAGTGTCAACATCGCCGTTTGCATCATCAACAGTCCATGGAGCCCGAGCCGGCGTCGCGCCGCTCGGTTCGAGAGCTTCGATTGACTGGAATCCTTCGCCATTTCCACTCATTTTATTAAACAATGTAGTGTCCCCCGCAGTTGGGTTGAATTCGTTTAACTGTGTGTATGCGGATAACCAGTGTCCGTAGTGTCTGTCAATTCTTTGACCTCCAATTTCAATTTCACATTCTTTAATTAATCTTGAACCATATTGAGCAAGTAAACCGATTGCGCCCGCAACAGCATCCGTTTTAAACTCAGCCTCATGTTCTAAGTACATTCTTCCAACAAGATCACCATTTCTTGAAATAGTGGCAGTTACAGTGCTACCGAATCCGGTAGTACCATTGAAAGTTTGTTGAATTGACTCCATAGAGAAGTTAGTGTGTCTTCTATAAACGACTTTGAAGAAAGTAATCTGAGGGTTACCCGTAAGGTAAATGTCCTGAGCTCCGTAAGCGACAAGTTGCATTAATCCTCCTCCCATATTTTATACAATATACTTAGAAAAAAAAATAAGATTTTATTATTTTTTATTTAAAAACGTAATGGTTGAAAAGAAAACTTAAACTGCGAACTATTTAGTTCGAGTAGGCGAGACCACCCATACCGCTCATGATGCGGAGTACATTGTAGTTGACAGCATAGACATTACCCGTTAAGTTTCCAGTTGTTTTTAGGTGAGCACTGTCAATTCTTGAGAAGTTGCATGTTCCCGATGGTTGATGTTCTTCGGGTTTCAAAGCAAACGAGTAGACGTTAATCTTTCCGGTCATTTGGGAAGTGCGGGCCTGAGCGGAGTTGCCGTTGGTTACAGCAAATACATTAAATTTAGCTGGAGTGCCGGAGTCGGCGGAGGTGGTAACTAATGTTAAAGTAGAATCAGTTGCTGTTGGTGTAGTAATCCCTATTATTACCGCGTTCACCCCCGCCCCCGCCACAGTATCCGCCTGCGCGGCCGCGGTAACCGTCGCAAAATATACCTGACCCACAGTCCCCTGAGTCGTCGGTGCGGCGCCATCACTAGTAGTGCATACAATTGCTAATTGAGTTCCTACTGGGATTCCAGTGCCCGCCTCTGCGTCACCAATAGAGGCGGTCCCCGAGACAAATGGAGCACCAATGCCAAGTGTTAATACATTATCAGTAATAGTGAAATCACCAGAGTCGTCATCCGCGGTATCGACAGCAGTATAAACGCTTCCCGCAGTTGCTGCACCACCAGTAATAAGGCCACCTGTCCCGCCTGCATTATGAATAGAATCTAACGATGTTTGTCTATCTAGTAAAGAGATCTGAGCAGAAGTGGGTAAATTCTGCTTCGGTACAGCCGTGTGGTAATCGAATGGCTGTCTGAGCTGGAAGTAATCTTCGGGCATAAGGTCAAAACGATCATGACCATTGAGGACAAGGTTCGCTTTACCATAACCCGAACCAGTCCAGATTAATTCTTTAACTGGATGATTTAAATTGAGTTCATTTGATTTGCTTCCTCTGGCAGTCACCTTCTGAATTTGTTCAATGAGGTATTCATGCGAGACCTGGGCAAAACGACGTCTTTCATCTGTATCAAGGTAAATATAGTCCGCAAAGAGAGAAACACCTCCGGTAATATTTGAACCTCCCCAATTAAACTTAACCTTAACTTCATGGTATTGGAGGGCAATTAAAGGTAGAGCAAGACCGGGGTTACGACAAAACCAAAAATTAAGAGGAACCTGAACTGTTGATACACCCGTAGAACCTTGCTTTCCAACATCGCACTGCATAGCTTTAAGACCAATAGCCTTTGATTCAGGAGTTGAAAGTTCATTCCAAATATTATTCCATTCTTCCCAATGTCTATCAATTAGTTGACCACCGATTTCTAACTCAGCTTCTGTAATGATTGCCGATCCTTTGGCACAAGTTCCAGCTGAAGCATTCACATACATTTTATGGACTAAGTCACCATTTCTTGATATGGTAGCTGTCCCACTACCACTTAATCCAGTGGAACTTCCCGCGATCGTCTGTTCAATAGCTTCCATCGAGAAGTTAGTGTGTCTGCGGTAGACGACTTTGAAGAAAGTAATTTGAGGGTTACCCGTAAGGTAGATGTCCTGAGCTCCGTAAGCGACAAGTTGCATTAATCCACCTCCCATAGTTTATAATTTATACTTAGAAAAAAAAAATAAGAATACTTATTTTTTTGTATTTAAAATAATGATATAAAAGAAACTTAAACTGCGAACTATTTAGTTCGAGTAGGCGAGACCACCCATACCGCTCATGATGCGGAGTACATTGTAGTTGACAGCGTAGATAGTTGAAGGCTCCGTGCCAAAAGTTCCACTTAGAACAGCATTGTCAATTCTTGAGAAGTTGCACGTTCCGGACGGCTGATGTTCTTCAGGTTTAAGGGCAAATGAGTAAACAGCAATTGAATGATCAACAACGCCACCAAAACCAGTGTGGTGTTGCCATACCTGAGCACGAGTGAAATACTTGTAGTCGCGAGCAGCGAAACGGTCGTGTCCATTTAACTTAAGTCCAACATTACCAGTAACAGGGACAGTGAGAGCACCAATGTCAGAGGAGGCTGGGACCCCCGAAATAACTAATTCCTTAACAGGGTGGTTGAAGTTGAGCGTCTTTTCGCTCACGTTGGCCGCAACAGATTCTTCCTGGACCTGTTCAATAAGGTATTCATGGGAAACCTGTGCGAATCTGCGGCGTTCATCAGTGTCAAGGTAGATGTAGTCAGCCCATAATGCAAGGTTAGCGCCACCAGAAAGATCTCCACATGTTAGGATAACTTTCACTTCGTGATATTGAAGGGCAATTAAAGGAAGGGCAAGACCAGCATTTCTGCAGAACCAGAATTGAAGGGGGACGTGAATTAATCCCGGGTTTATGCTCGTGCCTTTTTTAGTTCCACCGGCACCCGCCATTCTCTGGAACTTGGTTCCATTTGGCAATCCTGCGGCAGCCTCACCACTCACACCTGAGGGATTTGGTTCAGTTAACTGAACCCACGTTTCCATCCATTGAGCCGTTTGTTTGTCAATTCTTTGACCTCCAATTTCTAATTCAACATTATCAATTAAACCAAAGTGTCCATAATTGGCGATATCGTCTGTGGCCTTGGATGTTGTTGAGACCAAGTACATTTTGTGAACAAGATCACCGTTTCTTGAAACAGTGGCAGTTAAACGGGCGCCGTCAGCAACAGTTCCGTTGAAAGTTTGTTCGATGGATTCCATCGAGAAGTTAGTGTGTCTGCGGTAGACAACTTTGAAGAAAGTGATTTGAGGGTTACCCGTAAGGTAGATGTCCTGAGCTCCGTAAGCGACAAGTTGCATTAATCCTCCTCCCATGTTTTATACTTTATACTTAGAAAAAAAAAATAAATATTATTTTTTTTATAAAAAAGATATAGTTGAAAAGAAAACTGAAACTGCGAACTATTTAGTTCGAGTAGGCGAGACCACCCATACCGCTCATGATGCGGAGGACGTTGTAGTTGACAGCGTAGATGGTCGAGGCGGCAGCGAACTCCGCTACGAGGGAGGCGTTGTCAATTCTCGAGAAGTTACACGTTCCAGATGGTTGGTGCTCTTCTGGTTTGAGGGCGAATGAGTAAACGGCAATTGAATCATCCGTATTAACTCCACCGAAGCCAGTGTGATGTTGCCATACCTGGGCACGAGTGAAATACTTGTAGTCACGAGCAGCGAAACGGTCGTGTCCATTTAACTTAAGTCCAACAGTTCCTGAGAATGGAGCCGCTAAAACGCCTGACGTGTGATCCCCCGAAACAATTAATTCCTTAACAGGGTGGTTGAAGTTAAGTGTCTTTTCACTGGCGGAGGCGGTAACAGATTCTTCCTGAACCTGTTCAATAAGGTATTCGTGAGAAACCTGGGCGAATCTGCGACGTTCATCGGTGTCAAGGTAGATGTAGTCAGCCCATAATGTAAGGTTGGCAGTATTGCCGGTGGTAAACGGGCCACAAGTTAAGATAACCTTAACTTCGTGGTATTGAAGGGCAATTAAAGGTAGAGCAAGACCAGCATTTCTGCAAAACCAGAATTGAAGGGGGACATGAACTAATCCGGCTGTAACGGCTCCGCCGGCAGCGGTCGTTCCACCGGCACAAGCCATTCTCTGGAACTTGGTTCCATCTGTCAATCCTCCGTTAGCAGTTCCACTCACACCTGTGGGATTCGGTTCAGTTAACTGAACCCACGTTTCCATCCATTGAGCCGTTTGTTTGTCAATTCTTTGACCACCGATTTCTAATTCAACATTATCAATAAGTTCAAAGTGACCGGCGTTTGCTGTCGTAGTCCCATTCCCGATTGTTGAGGCCACGTACATTTTGTGAACAAGATCACCGTTTCTTGAAACAGTGGCAGTTAAACGAGCATTGGGGGAAACAGTTCCGTTGAAAGTTTGTTCGATGGATTCCATCGAAAAGTTAGTGTGTCTGCGGTAGACAACTTTGAAGAAAGTGATCTGAGGGTTTCCCGTAAGGTAGATGTCCTGAGCTCCGTAAGCGACAAGTTGCATTAATCCTCCTCCCATAGTTTATATTTATACTTAGAAAAAAATTTTGGAAAACGCAATTAATTAGAATATACCAATCCAGCCATTCCCGAAGATACCCTCAAAACATTATAATTCAAAGCATATACTGTATCTATCTTGGTAGATGCATTTAATATTAATTTTGCTGTATCTAAACGAGAAAAATTACATGTTCCCGAAGGTTGATGATCCTCCGGTCTTAAAGCAAATGAATATACATTTATATTCTTTTTTAATTGCGAACATCTTGATTGAGGATTTTGTGTTCTCGCAATTATTGAAATGATTATTTCATCATCCAAAGCGGAATCAAATCCAGGATAACTGATATTTTCATTTAATGTAATTTCATGGACATTATTCGAAGACGATATTTCTTTAACATTCACTATGTAATTCGCAACAGAAGAAACAGTTGATCCAGAAGTTCTTGAATGGAATACTGATAAAACATCACCTACTTTTGGAGTAATGCTTGTACTGTAAATGCTTATATGTTTATCCGTCGCTCCATCGATATCTATTGCGATTGGATTTGTTTCATCATCAACAGTAGATCCCGCCCCTTTTGCAGCACCTGTGCTAATTTTAATCGGTTCATTTAACATCACTGGATTTTCACTTTCTTTAATATTATATCCCGGAATCGATGTATGGTATTCACTCGGTTGTCTTAATTGAAAATATTCCTTGGATTGTTCTGAAATTCTATCTATTCCATTAAATTGAATCTTTATTTTTTCATCGGTGAATGTATTCTCAGTCCATATTAATTCTTTGACCGGATGATTAAAGTTTAATTTATAAGACCGTTCCGTTTCTTGATAGGTTGTCTTTTGTATCTGTTCAATTAAATATTCATGAGAAACCTGAGCAAACCTTTTTCTCTCATCTTTATCTAAGAAGATATAATCACACCATACTTCACAAGGAATAGTCGTTGTATCAGAGCTTAATCTTGATATATCCGACAATTGACCCCAAATGAATTTCAGTTTTATTTCGTGATATTGAAGGGAAATTAACGGCAAAGCTAATCCTATATTATGACAGAACCAAAAGTTTAAAGGAATCTGAACAACCGCCTGATTATTATCCAATTTATAAGATGTATTGTTGTATCCACCTGTCATATATTGAAAACCTTCGGCTTTGGAAACAGGAGTCTTTAACTCCGTTATGACTTGATTCCACTCCTTTGTCTGTTTATCTATTAATGTACCACCAATGATTAACTCAACATCATCGACAACCTGATCCCCTTTTATCCCATTCGTCGTTTGAGCACATACTACATAAACCTTACTTAGAAGATCACCATTCCTAGATACCACAACATCTCCTTCTGATTTAGTTACCTCTATGTTATTACTTCCATTGATATTCTGTATAATGCTTTCAATCGAAAAATTAGTATGTCTCCGATAAACAACTTTGAAAAAAGTTATTTGTGGATTACCGGTTATATAAACGTCCTGAGTACCTTGTGAAACCAATTGTATTAAACCCCCAGCCATTGATTATATATATCTATTGAATATTATTAATTTTAAAATTATATCCGAACAAATAATTTTTTGTCAACTAAGTAAAATTCCATCTCATCGGTATCATGGACTTGCGGTTGGTCATTAAGACCACAATAATACATATAATTTAATGAACTTATCTTTTCTCCATAATTCGGTTCAAACCAATCATTTTTGTTGTAATTATCTATATCATCTGTCTCAAAATCCCGTTCTAACCTCCATACCCTTATTCGGTGAATATTACGAATAGAGTTATGTATCTGCTTCCATCCCATTATTTTTTCCGTTGTCATCCACCATTTTGATTCAAAACAATCACACAACCGTTTAGCCCTTCTGTATTCACCTGGAATTAATCCCAGATTTTCATTATTCTTTTGATAATATTCAAGGAGATCGTTTTGATTGATTTCATTTAATTTGAGTTTTTGTCTGAGATCTAAGTCATATGTTAACCAATTAAAGAAATCCCTTTCAATATATTCTTTTCTGATTTCTTCTATTTCAATTATATTCTTATTGTAAATTATTTTTTCAGATAATTCAATATGACCAGATAATCGGATAATCAATATTAATTTTATAGTATTATCCTCATAAGACAACATTCATAAATGATTATCCGATTATTTCGTTAAGTATTTTATTATTATTTATAGGAAAAAAATATAAAAGATATATATTAAATGGGGGGAGGTGAAGAAGAAGCTGTAAATACAGATGTAGTAGCTAAACACGTAGAAATGACAGGAACCCTTAAATCCGGTAAATTATCTGAATTAACCGTTGAGACAAATGCACTTATTGATTTTGGAGCGAATATTCTAAAAAATGCAGCCCCCCCAAGAGAAGCAAGTGAAGGAGGAAATACTGATGTAGCCACGAAGTATTACGTTGATACGGTTTTCCCTTCACGATTTATAGATTGGGCAAATAACCAAAATCCATATGAAATAGGCCAGTTTACAAGTCCTGAATTTGTAACTGTCACATTAACAAGTAATCTTAATGTTGCCAACATAAGTACAGTGAATCAATTAAACATTCAAAACCATATCATTGAAATTAATAGTGGGAAAACAGAAAGCGCAAATGATACTGGTATAATTATTGAAAGAGGTTCAACAGGAGACAATCTATTTATTGGTTGGGACGAATCAGAAGATAAATTTGCCATGGGTACAACTACTGCAACTGGAACAAGTTCGGGGGATTTAACATATACTAAGGGATTATTATCTGCAAACATTGATGGCAATTCAGAAACTGTTACAAACGGAGTATATACAACTAGTAGTATTACTGCTTTATCTGATGTTTCTATTGAAGGAGATCATATGAAGTTCGGAAATCATGGATTCAGTTTTAAGGCTGGTGAAAGAACTAAATTAACAAATATTGAAGATAATGCTGACGTAACTGATACTGAAAATGTTTCCTCTGCTGGTGCTCTAATGATTTCAGATGCGAATACGAATAGAGGATCACTATTAATTGGAAATGGAACAGTTCCTGTGGAATATTTAATCGGACCAGCTGATAGAGTGTTAATCTCAGACGGCACGGATGCTATTTGGGGACAAGTGAATAATAATATGTTATCAGGTTCCATAAGCAATTCTAAATTATCCAACGATTCAGTTACAATAAATGCAGGTAATGGATTATTAAATGGAGGAACTGTTGCATTAGGTGGTAATATTACATTAAATGTAAAAGTTGATAATAGCTCAATTGAAATAGATTCGACGAATACACACATAAATGTTAAGTCTGAGGGAATAACAAATGATATGCTTGCCGGATCAATTGCCAACTCGAAACTTAGTAATCAATCTGTTTCTTTTGGAGGAATCCCTTTAAACCTGGGTGGAGTAGATGCAACACCTGCCTTCGATCTAACTGATGCTATTAACTATAAAACAAGCTCGTTAAGTGGCACGATTACAAACGCTCAACTCGCAGGTCTGATCGAAAATTCCAAATTATTAAAAGATTCAGTTACCGTTGAACCCGGAGCTGGTTTATCATCCACTGGAAACGAAATTGAATTAGGTGAAACCTCTACTTTATCTGTGAATGTTGATGATAGTAGCATTGAGATTAACGCTGATACATTGCGTATTAAGTCGTCCGGAATAACAAACGCCATGATCGCAAACACTACGATTAATTTAACTGAAAAAGTTACCGGTGTCCTTCCTATTGCGAACTTCGCTACCAAAGATGAAGACAATATGGCGTCCAACTCAGATACTCATGTCCCTACTCAGCAATCCGTAAAAACCTATGTTGATAACTCGGTTTCTTCTCTTGTTGATTCTGCCCCTGAAACATTAAATACTTTAAACGAACTCGCAGCCGCAATCGCGGATGATGCTAGTTTCTCATCCACCATTACAACTTCCCTAGGTACAAAATTAGTTAAAACAGCAAATTTATCCGATTTAACGGACTCTGCAACAGCACGAACAAACTTAAGTGTGGATGTTGCCGGAACCGATAATTCAACCAATGTAACATTGACCACTGTTAACGAAAATTATCTGTCTATTTCAGGAGCAACTCAGGTCTTAACCGCTGGTACTGTCCCTGTCTCACTCGGTGGTACAGGGGCTACCAGTCTAGCAAATTTAATAACACTCGGGACACATACAAGCGGTAATTATGTAGCCACCTTAGCTGATTCTGGGAATAGTCATATCACTGTAACCAGTTCAGGAACAGAAACAGCAGCAGTTACCTTAGGAATCACGGATAATGCTGTTGGATTAGATCAGATGGCGGGCATTACCCATGGTTCTTTAATTATTGGGGATCCATCAAATGATCCATCTTACTTATCTGTTGGGTCCGCTAATACAGTTTTAACCACGAATGGATCCATTCCCTCTTGGACATCTGTAACAAATGCCATGTTAGCCGGTTCTATTGCGAATAATAAATTAGTCAATGATTCTTTAACCATTGGTTCAACTGAAATAAGTCTTGGAACAACCGCCACAACAATTTCAGGTTTAACAGAAGTTACAATTGATGGTTCCGGGGGATTAAAAGTAAAAAATGGCAATACAGGTGCAGGTTATATAGAATTTTATGAAAACTCTACCAATGGTTCAAACAAAATAAAACTTAAAGGTCAAGAATCAACAGATGACATCACTATAAGTTTACCTACGACTACTGGAACACTTGTCTCAACCGGTGATACTGAGAGTGTTACAAATGATATGCTTGCTGGATCAATTGCCAACTCAAAACTTAGTAATCAATCTGTTTCATTCGGCGGAATCTCTTTGAATCTGGGTGGAGTAGATGCCACGCCGGCCTTCAATCTAACTGATGCTATTAACTATAAAACAAGCTCGTTAAGTGGCACGATTACAAACGCTCAACTCGCAGGTCTGATCGAAAATTCCAAGTTATTAAAAGATTCAGTTACCGTTGAACCCGGAGCTGGTTTATCATCCACTGGAAACGAAATTGAACTGGGTGAAACCTCCACTTTATCTGTGAATGTTGATGATAGTAGCATTGAGATTAACGCTGATAATATTCAGGTTAAAGCCTCTGGTATTACAAACGCCATGATCGCAAACACTACGATTAATTTAACTGAAAAAGTTACCGGTGTCCTTCCTATTGCAAACTTCGCTACCAAAGATGAAGATGATATGGGAGAGGGGTCAAGTACCCATGTCCCAACTCAGAAATCAGTAAAAACCTATGTTGATAACTCTGTTTCTTCCCTTGTTGATTCTGCTCCTGAAACATTAAATACTTTAAATGAACTCGCAGCCGCAATCGCTGATGATGCTAGTTTCTCATCCACCATTACAACTTCCCTGGGAACAAAATTAGTTAAAACGGCAAACCTTTCTGATTTAACGGACGACGCAACAGCACGAACAAACTTAGATGTGGATGTTGCCGGAACCGATAATTCAACCAATGTAACATTGGCCACTGTTAACGAAAATTATCTGTCTATTTCAGGAGCAACACAGATCTTAACTGCTGGTATTGTCCCTGTCTCACTCGGTGGAACGGGAACAACTACTCTTAACGATCTTATTACTCTTGGAACCCATACAACCGGTAATTATGTAGCCACCTTAGCTGATTCAGGAAGTAGTCATATCACTGTAACCAGTTCAGGAACTGAAACAGCAGCAGTTACCTTAGGAATCACAGATAATGCAGTTGGGTTAGATCAGATGGCCGGCATTACCCATGGTTCTTTAATTATTGGGGATCCATCAAATGATCCATCTTACTTATCTGTTGGTTCTGCAAATACAGTTTTAACCACGAATGGATCCATTCCCTCTTGGACATCTGTAACAAATGCCATGTTAGCTGGTGAAATCGCAAACGCTAAATTAGCCAATAATTCTGTGACCATTGGTTCAACTGAAATAAGTCTTGGAACAACCGCTACAACAATTTCAGGTTTAACAGGTGTAATAATAGATGGAACAGGGGGATTAAAAGTAAAAAATGGCAATACAAGTGCTGGCTTTATCGAATTCTATGAAAACTCAAATAATGGTTCGAATAAGATTACATTAAAAGGTCAAGAATCAACAGAAGACATTACTATAAGTCTACCCACAACCGCAGGAACGATTGTTTCAACTGGGGATACAGAGACTATTTCAACCCAAATGCTATCTAAAACAGCTGTTACAAGTGGAACTTATGGTTCAACAACAGCAATACCGGTTATTAGTATTGATAATAAAGGACGAATTACATCAGCATCTACTTCAAGTATTTCTACTGATTTAAATATTAATTCGGATTCTGGTTCAGGAACAGTTTCCCTTGGATCAGAAACCCTTGTATTCACAGGTGGAACTGGTATAAATACCAGTATTTCATCAGAAACTGTAACATACTCTATTGATGATACAGTTACAACACTTAGTGGAACTCAAACATTAACTAGTAAGACTTTAACATCCCCAGATATTAATGGCGGAACAATCGACGGTGCCACTATTGGTTCAGAAACACCCTCGGCAGCTACATTCACAAATATAACATTAAATGATGTAAACGCAATTGTATTTGAAGGTTCATCCGCAGATGATCACGAGACTACATTAGGCGTTATTAATCCAGATAGCGATAAAACTGTAAATATTGCAAACGCGTCCGGAACACTCATTCCATTCGCAGTTGCTTCAACAACAGCCATCACAGCTACTCCCGAGGAATTAAATTACGTTGATGCAACATCCTCAATACAAACACAACTAAATACAAAACAACCCAATATTACAGCAGGGACATATTTATCATTCAACGGGAATACATTAAATGCTAGCGCAAAACCATTAAGTATTACTGGGTCAGTTGATGCTATTCAAAATAATGTAACAACAAATGATGTATCTAGTATCACATTCAAAAAAGACGATGGATTTACTGTGAATGCATCCGGTTCAGACATAACAGTTGGTTTGGGAAGTCATTGGAAAACGCTAACTACTGTTGCAGACGGTGGCTCAATAGGGACAACTACATCAATAACTCCAACTGGACAGGAAGATCTTAAATTAATTGCAGGTGATAATATAAAACTATCATTAGATGACACAGAAGATGATCAAAAAGTAAAGTTTGAATTAATAAACCAACCAACTATATCTACGATTACAATTGATAAAACATCAATAGCAACAAACACAGTTACTGATGTATTGACAATCAAATCACAAAGTCAAGGAACACCCGCAGATGGTATCGGCGTTGGAATTGCATTTGGAGTTGAAACATCCCCAGATAACGTTGAGGTGGGAGCACGAATTGAAGCTGTTGCAACAGATGTATCCAGTACAAATGAGAATGTTGATTTGGTATTTTACACTATGTTGAATGGTGCTGATGTAACAGAGGCAATGCGTGTTCATGATGATGGTAATCTTACTATTGGAGGGGATCTAACCTTATATGATGACGCAAACAATGCAGATGTATCTTTCTCTATGGGGACATCAGAAACAGAATCTCTTGTGATCTCGGTCCTGAACGGCGATTCGAATAAAACAGCCGAAAGTATCACATTCAC
>MDTC01055409.1_pt1 | contig 22202 bp, 10 predicted proteins | sample 811181 | NCBI WGS metagenome assembly MDTC01 (sample SAMN05326644, study PRJNA326480) | marine metagenome | isolation source: seawater | place: Pacific Ocean: North | collected 2011 | reverse complement strand
GCTGACTTTCTTCCTAACTTAACAACTGACTTTGAAGGCCGGGACGCGGGTGCTGCATACGCCTATGACTACAATTTAAGTAGTGTCATAGTCGTTGATGACGACAATGCAATTAATGATAATTTTGGTAAAATTAATGATTCCAAGGGAGAGTTTACGGTACTTGGTGGAAACACAGAGGTGAGATGCTATAGAAACCTGAAGAGCGCTGCGTCATCTGCGGCGCTGGAAACATATCATCGCATTAGAGAAATAATAACGCTAGATAACATAAGAAGTCTAGATTCTGATATTCTTGGCAGCGATTCTATTTCTTTCGTAGACTCTTGTATAAGTTCTACCGGAGAAACTTTGGGAGTCTTGGTATTCAATTCATCTCAGCGAAGACTTAGTGGATACATATACAGAGCATCTGGTGGCAGTAAAAGCCCTTATGATGATAGCACCACATGGACTTTTGATAGAAAAATTTATGATCAAGATCAAATTGAGTATAATGAACCTGCTTTTAATATCAAGTGTGATGGTAGCGGTGCGTATGTAGTCATCTCCGCTTGCGACGCTGCGATCAGCTCTCCAAATGATAAAACTTCATACCTTGATGTTTTTAGAGATAGTTCTTTCGAGCCTGAAATTAGAGTTAGGCGAAAAACTAGCGATGGATCTACTAGCACATCGTATTACGAAAGTGCGAACTCTCACATTTACGCCAAAGTTTCAAAAGTAACTAACGACACAACACTTACTTTTGCAGGCGCTGTAGCAACTACTGGTGGAGCCGTTACGTACCAGTGGCAGAAGAGAAATACGTCAGGCTCTTGGTATAACATTGATGGTGCTAATGGTGCAACACTAACGCCAGACTCTTCGTATAGTAACAATAACTCTCTTTACAGAGTACAGCTGACTTCCAACAATTGTGAGCCTACTTTTAGTGATATAATTAGGCTGGAACTAAATCCTCTCTACTTGGTTGGCACAAGTATTACGGATTCTCTTTCTTCTGCTAATATACTCACCGGGGCTGTTCAGCTAAGTCTAACTGGAGCTGACGGTGTTAGAGCTTTGAAGAGAACTACGAACCGCACTCTTGTTCACACTAATCCTAACGCCTCTTCCCATAATACTTCGTCTCCTCATAGAATTTTAACACAAGCTATGTCTTTGGAGATAGATGAAACCATCTTGTATGAAGATTACAAAAACATCGTCACCAAGCCATACCTTAGTGTTCCTCTGGTTGATAACATAGATGCCTCCGTAGAGTGTCCTCGACGGGTTACGAATGGTTCTCAGTTGGTAGATAGCCTTGAGTATAACTATGCTTTATCTGTCAAGGTTGATAATACTAGTATGGGCGATGAACATTTCTTAGTGCAAAGTCAAATTTCTCCACCAAGATTACCTTTTTTCCAACTAGTAGGAGGAGCGGATACTGGAGGCGAAGGTTTTTCTAAATCAGCTACTGAGCGGTTTAATTCAGAGTTTTACGTTCTTACTAAGCCTTCTCACAATAATAACGCAGGTAAAGTTGCTATCAGTCAGATGTTGGCATTGCAACAGCACCGTTTACATGGCACTGTAGGAAATTTTACCGAGGCTGTAGCCGCCTGTAATGAGGGTACTGGTACTGTTTACTTACCCGGTGGTGAACCATATATTGGAACATATAATGGTGTACAAAATCAAGGCAATGCAACTACCGTTAATAGACAGATAAAAGTAAATAACTCTACTCAACCTTTTAGTAATAGTTACGGCGCATTTCCAATTACGTCTGAAGACGCGCTAGGCTATACTGTAAGCTTTAACTTGACAAGTGAAAATGCAGACTTCTCCAGCGACCTTACAGCTGCATATGAAAATTTACATTCTAATAATGCTTTCAGACAAGTTCATACTTTAGTTTCTAATAATAGTCAAGACGTTTTTGGTAAAAGCGTTGCCCTCTGTAACATGGGTAAGATATTAGCTATTGGAGCGCCAAGGGTAGACGCAACTGATAGTGTAATAAAAACTCTATACGTATTTGAATCAGATTATAATTCTTACGGCAACATTAATTTCCACGCTTCAACAAAGATGCAATCAGATGATCCTCATTTTGGAAAACACATTTCTTGTTTGACTGTTGGTTCTAGAAGTTATGTCGCTGTGGCAGGAAATTCAGAGCTACGAATTTCTATTAGGGACTATTCTCTGTTTGGTAATAATGCTTGGAATACTGTTGTCTCTGATCTAAACGGCTATGGTCACACAGGTATTGATCTCACTCTTGCTGGAGAGTTTGATAGCATGTTTGGAACTTCATCTGGCGATGCTAATAATGAAAATTTAAAAGTTTATTTGTACGGGACAGACAAGCAGGGGCGTACTAGATGTTTTGATATTACTAGCTTTAAGAGCGCTGGAAGTTCAAACTTAACATCTGACAATTTGGTTGGGGATGTAATTCCTGCAAAGCCTTATGGCGCTGGCGCTGGAAGTACATTAAAAGCATCTACCTACTATGATCACATAAACAATAAATTTGTAAATAGAATTATACGAACCGCAGTGTCTAATACCACTTCTGTTTACTTTGAAGATTCTAACAATCCTTCCTTGGGAACAAAGAATGGCTTAGTTTCTGTGTACGATTTTGATAGCGTTCAAAACAAGTGGGTCCAATATCTGCCAGACATCTCTGACTCTAGCCTTACTGCTGACAAGCAGTTTGGTACAAATAATGGTAGAAATCTTGGCAGATCCGTCGCGCATCATTATCATACATCTAGAGTGTCCGATCAAACCACAGATGATTTTGTTCGCTACAGCATTCTCGCTACTTCCTTAAATTCAGATACATCTGGAATAAGCGCTATGCGTAGAGTCACAGACAAATTAGTTACTACGACCCCAGCGCCCACCACGACTCCAGCGCCGACTACTATCCCTCCAGAACCTTCTGCGGACATTCCTAGATATAATAATACGTTTGGTATGGCCCCCGTAAACTATGCTTCTGATAATATTGGTCCTCCTATTTATAAAAACTATATTTCTTCTTTAGAAACTCCTAACGACTTAATGCACTTGCCATTATCTTCTATTGTTACATCTGAGGATGGTTACACATCTGTCATGTGGGACGATAGGTCTAACTATGTAAATATTGATACTAACATAAGATATAGTGATACAGCAAATAGCCAAACTACACAAGCTAATATCCAATCTTCTATAGATCCTATTTCTGATGAGTATGAAGTACATACTGAACTTTCTCAGTTGGCTGATAGTAACCACAAGAGGAGAGTGGTTGACTGTGCTGTTTCTGATACTGGCGAACACGTTGCAGTAACTATAGCTCAAACTCCTGCTGGTAAGTCTGCTGGCTTGGAAAAATCTTATGTTTTACTTTATCAAAGAAATCAATTGGTAGATGCAGAATCCTTAAGCAATAAATGTGTTTATTCTTTACTTAAAACTGCTACACAGTCTATAAACAATTCTTTAGATACAAGTGGTGCAAATCAATCTAATTACATAGATGGTGTAGATTTTAGTGAGTACAACCGAATAGGCCATCCTTTTAGCCCTTTTGGACCTAATGTTTATTACGTCACTGACACCCACCGAATATATCAAAAGCATAAAGTAATATGTGTGCTTGTATCTAAACCTATAGAGTTTCTCAATTCTGGGAATACCTCTTCAGCTATGTCTGCTTACTTGTTTGGCCTTAAGCTTGTTAATAATTCAGCAGCTGCAACTTTGCCTGCGGGCTTGGTGGATGGTAAGGATGACGCACAGCAGCTTTATAAGGTTGACATTCCATATAATAGACTCATGGATGAATCTTTGTTTATAAATGGATCAAGTAGAGACGATTCCATTAGAACTGCTCGCCAACAATCTATGCATATACCTAGAATTGTAGATAGGTATTTTGTTAAGAATGATGATGGTGAAAGTTACGCCCCAGATGAATTGTTCGGCCCTCAGGCTAGTCCAACTGGCTACAGCTCTAATGGCATGGGTGATTATACTCATCAAAAATACGATATATATATCTACAGGCTTAATAGGTCTCAACCCGGAAGTAACGCTTTTAATACTCATCACTATGATACCTTGTCTTGCATACTAACTCTCGATCAATACAATCAAAAGGTTCGTACTTACAATACTAATTCTGATACTAGCTTTAAGTTTAATGGCTCTTCAGTTACTTTTCGCATAAGTCAGACAAATCAGACTGATCAAAACGAAAGCCACAAGTGGAGAACAGGAAAAGTTTCAAGAACTGGTTTCCTTCCTATTAGCTTAATTGATAATGAGTATTCTGGTCCGGGTGATAGGTCTAGCATAGTAGGTAGGTCGTTAAGTGTCAATACTTCACCAGATCTAGGACCATCTCCCAATACATCCACTACTCCATCGCCGGATAACAACAATAATAACAACAATAATAATGGAGGAGGATATTAATGCCTACGCCAAACAGCAATTTGATCAAAATAGTTAAGCTATCAGAGAATGCTGGTATACTTGAGCAGAAAAGCACTATTGCTACAGATAGGGGACATCAGTATAACATGCATGTTTCTAATGATGGCGCTAGACTTTTGACCCAAGATGCTCCCCAATCTCTTCAAGACCAAGGCGCTAGTGATTGGAGCGGTGGAGGATTTAACGATTGGTATAATAAATTAAATTCAACGTCTTGGGATCAACCAAAATCTGATTTGCGAGAGTTTTATAATACTACTCAGAACGTTTATGGATATGCTGCTACAGATAATACTAACCAAGCTTTCGCTGAACAAGTAGTTAATTCACATTCTAATTCTACAATTGATATAAGCAACAACACCATTACTTGTCTTGACAAATCAGACCCTATTGTTTCTACTCCGGTTATTAGACTAGGGCCACTAAGCACTTCGGACCAATTAAGCGACGTACATGGTTTTATGCATCGTGAACCACTTAAGTCAGGCAGCGATTATGAGTCGGCATTTGAGCATGTGTACAACTATTCCTCTGTTACTGACGCGCAGTTAGATAGATGGCGCTTACACGTACCTGCTGTTGGTGGCGGCGCCGTAAGAAGTCAATTTGACCGCTCTTCAGGTTTGGTTATAGAAGCAGGATCATCTACAATCGGCTTAGAAGAACATGAAACAGCATTTGACTTTTCAGAAGAACGGCTAGGTTCAAGATCAACTCAATCATTACCAAGCGATCTCATGGTTCTTCACAATTATCATTTAAAATCTGATAGAGATTCTGTTACCGCCGCTGGGGATGGAAACATCAGTTTGGCAGATTTTGAAGAAAATACCAACAAGACAGGGTATGACGATGGCGCTGCGATGCTTGGAGAATTCTCAATAGCACGAAGTCGATACTGCGATCCTGCATCCAACGGCGGGAATACATTTTTAGATTTTTCTGTTAGCCTTCGACTACAGAGTGTTACTCAGTCCGCAGGAGTACCTGCCATGAGAGACATATACTGTTATAGCACTCCGTTTTCAACCTTTGGATATGGGTTTCATACATCGCCAGACAGTAGTGTGGGTGTAGGGCGCTCGGTCTCGACCAAGGATATGAAATTTTCTAAAATACAACCTGCTTACATGAGATTTGGAGGGATATCCCTAAGATCTTCTACTGGTGATATTAATAGAATGGATCAAGTGGTTTTAAAATCCAATGAATTTATGTCATCAGCTGGTTCTAGTGTTGGCACTAATGGCCTTTCTTATAATGATGGAGATATAATTATATCAATTCCAGAGCTGTCAACAGACAAATGGTATTTCCTCCATGTATTTTCTGATGTAAGTAAACTTACCGTTGCTATAGACGGAGAAGTTGTTGCCACTAGAGAGCATGAAACTTCCTCAACTTCAAATAGACTTTATACTGTTGGCGATTCTGCAAGTGCGGCAAAGTACTCTAAAGATCCCGCCTGTCTCACACCATACATAAGCTACAGTAATACGCGGTCTAATGTTATGGGAGTAACACCTAGTCATGGATGCCCTCCTGTTGCAGCTGGTAGATCCTTGTTTGCTAGATATCCCGTTGAAAATGGTTATCGGAATTACGACGTTCTTACCCAACCGTTATCACTTTTTACCACTAATATAGCACCTAGATTTAATTATACCAACGTTCCCGACGAAATATTTCTTTTGAAAAATTTATTTCCACACTCGTCGGACCCTAATAAGCTGGATTCATCGACAATCGCCTTAGGGCTTATTCCTCACTTTAAAACACTCACAGCTGCAACGCTTGGTCTTTCCCAGCGGTTTGCGACTAATTCTACTGCGGCGTCTGCTATGAACATCTGGACCGGACGAGACAGCATGGTTCTCAACAAATCTGAAGCTTGGTTGCTACACGCTGATCATGATTCTATAACGGACTACCTCTCTTGGGATCAACCATCATACGCTTTTGTCAGTTCCAATACATCAGAAAAGATGCTAGAACATGATCCGGGTAAAGCTGGTATAAATTCTCTCTTGTCTGTTTATGCTAATAACTGGAACGGAAGTTTATACACAAGTAGTTCTTCCGACACATCCTATGGTCAATCACGAAATTATATACATTCAACGGTTGATATTAGTACAAACACCAGCATCAGCCGAATGCGTCGAGATTCTGACGACCAAATGCTGTACGGCATATCTCCAACTCATTTAATAATAGCTCCAAATAGAAGGTATGGTCAAGCTGTTCTAATGTATAGACCTAATCACAAAAACCAAACTGTTTTCTATACTCCTTTTTGTGGACACATGCATTCTTTTAGTTTATCAAGATTAGATGGTCGAAAGATTATTAATAGTAAGGAGTTCGCTAAAGCTAAACATGCACATTTCTCTAAGATGAATGATACAAGAAAAAAGAACAACAGTTTCTTTGCTACTGATTCAGAAAATTTAAAAGATCGAGTGGATTTATATGGAAGCCAGAAGCCAACGCAGGCAGGTCTTTGGCCTACAACCGACACTAACTTCACCAGTAATACCGCTATAGAAGATTATGTAAATACTGGATCTGATCTTTCTAGTAACCAAGCATTCCATGTTGAAGAAGCGCCAGTAGTGGGTGATAGAAGCGGAGCGTACAGCTACCTATCAGATGCCGGTGGTAGAAACGCCACACAGAACTATAATAGTGATTTGAATGATTTAATAGTTGCTCCTTTTTCAGACTACAAAACGGCTACTACAGATAACATTGTTACTCAAGGTGTGAGACATGATGTGTTTTTCAGTTACAAGAAAACCGCCTTTTCTTCTATGTACAGTGTTGGCGTTGTTGGGGCAGATAATTTTGGTCAAGCAGGAGTTGGTTCCTCAGAACACGCTCTTGGGGATACTGGCATATATAATTCTGTAACGTCTGTTGGCAAAAACAATTATGGACAGCTAGGTGACGGTTCTACAAGCACAACTTAATATAAGAATTTAACAAGGAGTTAGAAATGTCTTTAAAAAATGCACTACTTCCAGATAGCGTTGTCGATGCAGCGTGTGGTAATGATCACTCTTTAGCTGTAACATCTGGTGGCGAATTATATTCTTGGGGTAACAATGGCTTTGGTCAACTAGGTCATGGAGATCGTACTCATAGATCAAGCCCTGCTAGGGTTGGTTCAAGAACAGATTGGGTCAGAGTTTTTGCTGGTGCAAATCATTCTATAGCTCAAACCTCTGATGGAAAGTTTTATGGGTTTGGATTAAATGTATCGAAACAACTTGGGGAAGGTCTCAGTACGACAGCTCAATATATACAGACCCCAGAACTCTTGCTTCCAGAGTCTATCAATGTGTCGGGTTCACAAGCTAGTGATTTGCAGACAATAAGGGGAAATATTAACAGTCTCAGCACTAATGTTTTTTGTGGTCCTAATTGCACTATTTTTATTACTTCCAGCACTGTATTTTGCAGCGCTCTGTATCTCAGTGCTTCGTATAAAAACAACAACATTTTCTTGTTGGGGGCTAATCCATCGTTTCTTAATAAAGTTGTTCAATACGCCTTACCACACGGCATTGGTGCAATACCAGATGGAACTACTGATTATTCTATAACTAATAACGGAATTTTATTAAATAGATACAATATGTTAGCAATGAACGGTATGGTTAGGTTATGGTCAGATCAATCTTGGAGTGGATACAATAATTATTATAAGAGCAGCTCCCTTGCAAACCTTGGTTATAATGCTAAGTTGAGTGAGAGATGGTCTTATACATTTAACTATACTAGTTATTTTGCTTCAAGAGATTTAAGTTACGGTGGAGAAGCGTTTTACGCCAACATGGCTGACTTCATGGTTGGGACAAACACGAATTCGAGTAACAGTCTTACCATAAGTAGAAATTTATTCACTCATGAAAAATCTTCAGATTATACATACGCCGCTCAAGATGCTTCCGTAAGTTTAGATGATCATACTGTTTTTGCAATAAGTTCTAATAACGATTTGTTGGCTTCAGTAGCACCAAGAAGATTCATATCTTATTCAAATTCATATTTCGACACCTACACTAATTATAATTTAGAGGTTCGCTTGGGAGAGGCTCCATCGAATTATGAAAACACGGCGCAGTACCGCGTTAGCCTTATAGACGATGGGGGCAAAAGTAATCCATATTATGTAAGCAATAATCGCCCTGAGAGTTCACCCCTTTTCAATTCTTCTGGAGGGGGCATGGATGGAACTGGAGACCTTCAGCCTTATGGCAATGTGAAGTGTAGCACAGTTTTCAACGGTAGAGATAGAATATATGCATTGGATAATAACGGTATTCTTCTTTCTGCTGGCAAGGATGATAATTATCTTTTAGGTAGAGATGTTTCTACGTCTACTCCAGCTAATGAGCTACACCCTACAGCTATTCGTAATGTAAAAAGAGTCGTATCGGGTCGTCACCATTCCCTTTTCCTACAGAACTAAAATATGTTTCCAGAACGTTTTGATAAAATAATACAGTTTTTGTCCAATGGTCAAACTGCGACTTATGTTAAGGGCGCTGGTCTTCAAGGAATTACTTACTTGAGGAACGGAGAAACTTATGTATTCATCAGTGCTAATGATGATGACCACATTGTTTGTGATGGGGTTGTGGCTACAACGGCTGCTCCACCAACCACCACGCCGACCCCTATCGTTGGAGCTACACAGCTTGGGGCGGACATTGATGGTGAAGATCATTCTGATGAGAGTGGATATTCTGTTAGCTTAAGCAGTGATGGAAGCAGGATTGCTATCGGAGCAATAGGCAACAATGAACACGGGTTTTCTCACTCCGGTCATGTTAGGATTTATGATTGGTCGGGGTCAGCGTGGACTCAGGTTGGGGCTGACATCGACGGCAGTGGTGAGTCTGGACATTCTGTTAGTTTAAGTGGTGACGGGAGCAGAGTTGCTATCGGAGAGCCACGATACTTTAGTGATCGGGGGCGTGCTGTCATTTATTCGTGGAACGGTGTTGCGTGGACTCAGGTTGGGTCGCCTATAAACGGTCAATATAGTGACGACCAAGCGGGCTACTCAGTATCACTCTCTTCAGATGGCACGAAAGTTGCGATTGGTTCTATCGGCAATAACTCAGATACGGGAAAAGTTCGCATCTATTCGTGGACCGGCTCTGCATGGAGCCAGCTTGGAGCCGATATACGTGGTGAAGACAATGTAGATAAAAGTGGCTGGTCTGTTAGCTTGAGTAGTGACGGGAGCAGGGTTGCTATCGGAGCGCCACACAACGACAGGGTTTCCACACCCACAAATACAAACTCAAACTATGGGCATGTTAGGATTTATGATTGGTCCGGGTCATCGTGGACTCAGGTTGGGGATGACATCGACGGTGAATCCATGCATGATAACAGTGGACATTCTGTTAGTTTAAGTGGTGACGGGAGCAGAGTTGCTATTGGTGCGCCTGCCAACTCCAACGACGACGGCGGCTATAGATCTGGGCATGTCAGGGTTTATGAATGGTCGGGGTCAGCGTGGACTCAGATTGGGTCTGACATCGACGGCGAAGCCAATAGTGATAATAGTGGCTGGTCTGTTAGTTTAAGTAGTGATGGAAGCAGGATTGCTATCGGAGCGCGCTATAATGGTGGCGCTGGCGGTCAGGCTGGGCATGTTAGGATTTATGATTGGTTAGGTGCAGATTGGAGTCAGGTTGGGGATGACATCGACGGTGAAGACAATTCAGATAGGAGTGGCTGGTCTGTTAGCTTGAGTAGTGACGGGGGCAGGGTTGCTATCGGAGCGCCATACAATGATTTTATTTACTACATTAATTCTAGTACAGATTCTGGTCATGTCAGGGTTTATCAATTAGGTTCTATTTCTAACACGACAACAACACCTCCTCCCCCTACTCTTACTTTCAGGAATATTGTAGGCGATAACGGTTGCAATGGTTCGATTAGTGAATTTCCTAAATGTATTCCTTGTACACCCACAAGCAGTAGCCACGTTGTTAAAACCAAAGAGGAAGATGGGGTTATTACATTTAAAGTTTTGGTCAATATAGCTAATCCTAATACTAGTGAACTTCAGTATATATGGGAGTATAAATCCTATACCACAGAATGCGTTGGGTTAGATTGGACCCGTTTTGGAACTTCAAATTCCAGCGCCAATCAATACGGAGTTACGACTGTACCCACTGTAGACTTTAATTATAATTGCGTTACTGGTCAGTCCTTGAGGATAGAAGTAAGATGTACTGCTCTTATGGGTTGGGAAGACACCCGCACCATTTCAAATAGTTACTATTACAAATGTGATAACGAGCTAGATACATCTGAAATGATTGATAAGTTTGATTTACTAGTTAGCACACCAGAAAATGAATCAGAAGCTTCTCCCCGAGGCTTTACGACAATTTCTAGAGGTTTTGTGTTAGACAATAAACAATATAATTCTGAAACTGAACAATGTGAATATGAAGAGAGGCTTGAAAGTGGAAGTTATTATTACTTGAACGAACCATCTGATAGATTAGGTGATCGCAACCTTCTTCAACTACCATTTTCTGAATCAACTAAAGAAGCTATCAGACAAATAGGTAAAGTCACATGGTTTATAAGAAGGCCAAGCGAAGCTTCCGTGTCTCTTATAGATGACGATCCACCACATTCGACGGTAAATCAGGCTACTAACTTTGCAAATGTACCTACAGGTGACTCATCTATTTCAGCTACAACTACATTTAAAACCTTAGCTTCTTATCATGCGGGTGATGATCCTACTACTTTAAATTTGTCATCTATTTCCTTTGCTTCTTTTAATACAGGTGTTTATGAAATAAAAGCTAAAGTTGAACTTGGCACTGAAACGTATTACTCCAAAGCCGTTCCAGTTTTTTCTACTAATTATAATAATCGAGGTCTTGTTAGTTTAGGTGATCGCTCATGGCAAAAATATTGTGTTGAAAGAGCATATTCTTCTAGTAGTGTATACGCGCCTCGCGTAACAGCAGATATTGCAGTAATTGTAACTTTTTTGAATAATAGTAACTATCAGCATATAGCACAAAATATTCATAGAGCGCCACCAAATCAAGACAGACAAAGTTACGGATCTTTTGAGCATTTATTTCCCATAAGTCAAGTTTATGTTGACGGGCAGTATGTATCTAGGAACCATTTGAAAGTCTTGTATAGCACAAGAAATAAAAATGATTCAGATGGTAGAGCTAAATATGGTATACAAGACATGGAAACAAGTACACCAAGCGACGTATTTATTAACCCTGTTTATCTAGCTACTTTAGCGTGGGGATTTTATGATCCTCAAAATCCTATCTGTGCGTTTGGAAGATATTATCCTCACAATTCGATAAAGCCTTGGAATGATGGCGTCATACCTGCACTTAGTAGCTCTAAATACAATGTTAATGCAACCGACCCTTATCCAGCGCAGATATCTTCTTTAACAACTAATACGAATGGTAAACCAACTTTAGTAATAAATCTAAAAAAAGTGCAAATCGCCGGTTCTAGTTACCTAGATGATAATATAGTTGTTTTTCCTACTATCGAGCATAGTAATGATGGAGGTGCTAACTGGTGGAACACTTCGTATGTTCAATCAGTTGTCAAGAAGAATGATCATTGGCAGTCAACTGTGTTTAATACTTACTCATCATCCGATTCCTCTAGAGGTTGGCATAGTGGTACTATACTTCGTTACACGCCTACAGGATTTGCAGGGGTTTTAGGAGGCGCTTACGATAGAGATATGGACATTATGGGTGCTTATTCGGGTATTGCGAAAAGACAATTAACAGAGCCGAGGGTTCCTCTTAATTATATATTCGGAAATACCAATCTGACGGCACAAAGGGGCGGCATAAGAGTGTCGCCATTTTCCCAAACGTATTCTATACCATAGGTAATCACATGCCAATTAATGTACCAGAATCTGTTTTCGATAAATACTTTGATGTTATAGACTCCACGTTTAATATATTTGGAGTTACGTGTCAACTTGTATCTATAGAAAAAAGAGAAATCGTTACCCCTCATAATCCAAACAACAATATTCCTGATAGAAATACAATCAATAATCGCAAAAGAGGCGGTGGTGAGTATGACATTGGCAATAAAACTATCAGGGAAGTTGAAACACTAACCGATATAAAATTAAAAGTGTATTGGGATGCTCGAAAATTTATAGGAATTACTGATCTACTTAAAATCCCAGATGGTTCTATCCAAACGATTGGATTTATGTCAGACGTAGAAGCTGTCATGAAAGCAAAACAACTCATAGTACATAAAGATATTAAAGATAAGAAAGAGCTAAGGTTTGAAAGAGTCGGTGAATATATACCCATCGGCCTAAAGCAAGATAGATATTTCGCATGTTTCTGGAAAAGAGTATGATTACTTTAAAATTATTAGACTCAAATTCTGAGATCGCTAGTAAAATCAATGGGGCTATAGCTCCAGAGATAAATGCTAGAATTTCTAAAAACATAGATAATATTAAATACGAAATACAAAGCCTGATAGATGGATGGATACTATCACAGCCAGAAATTAAATCTATACAAAGCGCAAACCCTATATCGTTAGCTGGTCAATTTGGTATTCGCCCTAATTCTGTTCCGTTTGTAGTGTCTGGAATTGTGGACGCAGTTACGTCAGCTGTGTTTATACAGTTTAAACCGTTTGACAATAATCTTTCCGGCGGGTTTAGTATTAATTTCCAGCCTATTGATTTCTCAAATTTACTCTCATTACCAGAGGGTCATGTTTTCTACGAAAAAGGAGACTTGCACTGGATGAACTGGTTATTGACTATGGGTTCTACTATCATTGTTGCTAATTATAGTTATTCACCGTCAATGGGTTCTGGCAGATCTGGTTTAGGTGTAATGTCTATAGGTCGTTCTTTTCGTGTGCCTCCAGCCTTTAGTGGTACTGTGGATAATAATTTTGTTACTAGAGCGCTGAATGGGCAATCTCAATATGGACAAATTACTAAGATCATAGAGAAAGCATTAAGTTAATGGCTTACTTAAACAATATAAATAGCGTATTTGACAGTACTCATTATAATGAGATACAGGACAATCTAGTAGAATGGCTAGATTGGGGATTGCTAGAAAAGGGCAACTATTTTAATTCTACTCTAGGCGAGCTGTCACCTCAGAACACAGACTATAGTTTACTGCAAATATCTAACAATTCTAACTTTTCCGCTGGTCAAGCATGGGATGGCTTTAGGCCAAACTGGGTCTGGCAGAGCGGTGTTCCCTACAGTCCTGAACCTATCATAGAGTCTGGAAACACATCTAAACCCGGAGTATCTGGCGTTTACGTAGATGATACATTCTATCCTACGGACACAGCTGGATCTTACGCTCATCATATAGACTATCATAATGGCAGGGTTGTTTTTGACTCTCCCATACCCACTGGCTCAAAAGTCCAAGTGGAACATAGTTATAAGTATATTAATATAATATATGCTAATTCTCTGCCTTGGATTAGAGAGGTCAGCTACGACAGTTTGATTAACGGAAGAGACCCCGTAATGCCCCCTGAAATGACTATAAAACTGCCCTGTATAGCCATTGAGCTTTCTAGGCGCAGCATGGAGCCATTTTCTCTAGGGGGAGCGCAGAAGATCAATACGGACGTTTTATTCCACTGTGTGGCTGAAGATTCTTACACTAGAAATCAGATGTTGGATATGATTTCCTACCAGAATGATAAGCCTATACAGCTTTTCAACACTAATGATGTTATAGATAATGACGCATTACCTATAGATTATTACGGAACTCCAACGGCTAATGCTCTCAGATATCCTGATTTGATAACCACATATCCTCTGTGTACTATGTTTCTCAGAAACATGACTGTTCAGAGTGTTAACACCGTCAATTCTAACCTTCATATGGGCATTGTTAGGGCTACCACAGAAATATATGACTTAACTTAAAACTACTTAAAATCGTTAAAAATGTGTAATTACTTCTAGAGACTAACATATTTCTGGAGTGTTACACGCTCAACCCACTACCAGATAACATATTCATAGGGAGAATAAACATGGCTAATGAAAGAATTTTTTATGCACTCCAGCAAGTTGAAATTGGTGACGGAGCAGCTTCCGAAACCATGACCGCCTTGAAAGGCGTTCAAAGTGTTGGTATGAGTTCCACAACAAATGTTGAGAGTGTTAGTGCTTTTGGCAGTATCGAGGCAACTACCATACTTCAAGATATGGATCTTGAAATTACTGTAGAGAATGCTCTTGGTTCAGATTGGACAAACGCTCTTGGTGCTGGTGGTTATTCTAGTTTTGACAGCACATTTTTTGACACAAAAAGAACTGTGACATTACATTACTTAACAGACACAGGTACTACTAAGCTTATTGAGTTGAATGCTATCCTGACCGCTTACAGCGTACAGTTGGGTACTGACGGTCCAGCTACAGAATCTATTACTTTTGCAAATGCTGGCGCATCAGTCTTTACTACTGGAGCTGACGGTACTGCTCTACCTACGCAAGATGTCAGCGTCTGTAACGTAATTACTAGACCTAAATTTACAAGGTTTAGAAAAACTACTTATCCAGAATGTTGTGTAAACACTACTGATACTCCCGCAGATATGGATAAGGTTCAATCATTTAGTGCAAGCTTTGATGTTGGAAGCGAAAAAATTTCCGCGCTTGGACAGTCCCAGCCCCTTCACAAGTTTGCTACTTTTCCAGCAGAAATTTCAGCGGAAGTAGAAGTTCATGTTGATCCTAGCACTAGCATTGGCCTGATAAATTCTGGTTCAATTAACGCCACTACTCTCTCTATGGATGATGTTTGTCATGACATCGCAATAGTAATGCCCGGAAATTGGTACGACATGGAGAAGATGAGACTTTCATCAGTTAGTCGTAGTGGTGGTGATGTTGGTGGTGGTAATGTGGCTATTTCACAGAGCTTCACTGGCTTTAACACGTTTGCCTATTCTACTAGCTGATTTTTTACATGAGGACTGACGAAAAGGAATATTGGATACAGTCTATTAGAGTTGGCACTATTAAATATGAAAATATTAAAATAGTGCCAGCTACTATAGATCAAATGTATGATGCCGCAGATGTTTATAGGAAGTCTTATGATGAGTCTTTAAACAGTGGCATTATGACAGATTCAGGATTGGAACATTGGATGATAGAAAATTCTTTATTGCCGAAGTCATTCTTTACTTCTAAAGAAAATTTGAATACTTCTATAGATAATATCAAAAAAAATCTCTTTAATAATAGGGCAAGCAAAGCTGCTGTTAAAAAGATCCGTGGCGATCTTAAAAATGCTCGCGCTAAATTAAAAGACTTGTTTGATCAAAAATCTAAGATGTCTCACAATACTTGTGAATTTATAGCGCAAACTGAAAAGTTAGTCTCTTTACTACGCGCTACGACATTCAGAAATAACAAGCCATATAAGCCAATCAATATGAATGTTATTATTGAAATATGGCAAGAGTCTTTAGCTTCTGAACCTTTGATTAGATCTCTGTCTAGGTGCGACATTTGGAAATCTATTTGGGCAAACAAGGGGTTTGGCTTTAGTTTATTTTTAAATAAACCAGAGCATGACTTGACCATTAATCAAAGAAACTTGATAACATGGTCTAGAGTTTACGATAATATACAAGAGTCTTTAGATTGTCCAGCTGATAAAGTAATCGAAGACGACGACATGTTGGATGGTTGGTTTTTAATACAGCAGAGTAAAAGAGAAAAAGAAAAAATGGAACAAGAGGCTGAAAAATTGTCTGGACCAACAAGTAAAATGGCTGATGCTAGCCATGTATTTATACCGCAAGGATCTAATAACATTGATATTGCCTTGCTTAACGAGGGCAAAAAATTCGGCCCAGAGATTCATGACATAGTGGAAGCACAGGGGAAGCACAATGACAAATTACGACAATAGAAGACAGCAGATTAAAAGCGCTAAATCTGCTAATAGGCTCTCTAGAAATATGAAAAAGAAAATACAGACCACTATGATTGGCGCTCTTAGTAGCGTTGAAAAACATTTTGGTTTTTTGTGGGAACAAGAAGGTGTTTCTGAAGAACAAAAAGAGTCTTTAAAAAAAGTATATGACGATCTTAGATCTGAAATATTAGATAAAGGAAATCATCAGCTTAGGAATGTAGATGCGGAATTATCTGATTATGAAATTACGTTACATTCTAATGTTCATGATATAAATTTTTTCGTAGATAATTAACAGGAGAATAAAATGAAAAAGGAACCTAAAAGGATACCCATTGAAGCTAAAGATGACGACGATAACGTAGTCAAAGGCTACATTAGAAAGCCCGGAAGTAGCGTACTCGCTAGGGCGCAGAGGATTCACGCTAAAGTGTGGACTGATTGCGTTAGGGATAAAATAATGACTAAGCAAGAGCTTCAAAACTTTATGTATGAAAACAATGTGTGGAACTCTGAAAAAGATCTTAAACAACTTACTCTTAGCAATGACATTCAGAAGCTAGAGAAAAGTTTATATGTTGGTAGTAAAGGTCAAAAGACAATGAAGGCTTCAGAGGCCAAACAGATTGCTATAGACATGCGAATTGCTAGAGCTAAATTGCGTGACTTGATAGCAGAGAGGATGTCTTTAGAGCAAAATACTGCGGAAGCCCTTGCAGATAATGCTAAATTTGACGTTTTAGTAGCTAGCTGCACATTTGATGAAAATGACAATCGTGTGTATAGTAGTGTAGATGATTATTCTGACAATTCCGACACTGGGTTTGCTTTTGCAGCTGCTACAGCTATGGCTGAATTGTTATATTCATTAGACAAAGACTTTGAGAAAACCTTGCCAGAAAACAAGTTCCTCTCTGATCAGGGGTATGTTAATGACGAGCTATCTCTAGTCAACAAAGATGGTGAAACCGTAGATACCGAAGGTAGAAGGATAAACGAATTTGGCTATTATGTTAATGACTCAGGAAAAAGGACAGACATCGAAGGTAATCTATTGGATGAAAATGGTAATTATATCCCTTCAATGCAATACGTAGAAGACGAAGAAGTGCCTAAAAAGAAGGTTGCTAAAAAGAAAGCAACTGCCAAGAAAAAGGCGGCTACTTCGTTCGATAGTTAATAGCCAAGGACGTTATCGTGTCTAAATTCGTTTTAACTGCTCAGTTACAATTAAAAGCTCCCAATAATGTATCCCAAGTTGTTTCTCAAATGCAGAAGCAGCTTTCGGGTGTCTCTGTAAATTTGAATGCACAGGGAGCTGTTAAAGCTAACCAACAAGTACAGCAACTATCTCAAAATCTTAATCAAGCTTCCAAGTCAGCAAAAGGACTTGGCGGCGACTTTGCACAGTCTGTACGTAGATTCTCCGCAATGGCAATCGCCACAAGAGCTGTTAGTCTCTTTACAAATACTCTTAGTAGCGCCATTAAAGAATCTATAGACTTTGAACGAGAGTTAGTTAAAATTGCTCAGGTCACAGGGCAAACAGTTCAGAATTTATCTTTTCTAACTAATACTGTTTCTAGTTTATCTACTAATTTGGGTGTTGCTTCTGGCTCGCTCTTGAGCGTTAGTAGGATGTTATCTCAGGCTGGTCTCTCAGCTAAAGAAACAGAAACGGCCCTGCGTACCTTGGCTATGACTGAACTTGCCCCAACGTTTGACAACATCGCTCAAACTGCTGAAGGTGCTATTGCTATATTCAACCAGTTTGGCAAGGGAGCTGCTGCTCTAGAACAACAACTTGGCGCTGTCAACGCTGTCGCTGGTCAGTTTGCTGTAGAGTCTGGTGACTTAATTGCTGCTGTTCGTAGAACTGGTGGTGTATTTAGAGCCGCTGGCGGTGATCTCAATGAATTGATTGCTTTATTCACTAGTGTAAGATCTACTACGCGAGAAAGTGCCGAAAGTATTTCTACTGGTCTTCGTACTATCTTTACTAGAATTCAAAGACCAAAAACCATTGAGTTCATGAAAAAGTTTGGCGTTGAACTTACAGACATGGAAGGAAAATTTGTTGGACCGTTTGAGGCCGTTAAAAGACTGAGCGCTGCGTTAGCTGGTCTTGAACAGGGTGATACTAGATTCATCAAGATTGCTGAAGAGCTGGGTGGATTTAGACAGATTGGTAAAGTCATTCCTTTGATTCAACAATTTTCTACAGCTCAGGCCGCTTTGAATGTAGCTCAAGCGGGTGGTAATTCTTTAGCCAAAGACGCTGCCACTGCACAGCAAGCGTTGGCGGTACAGATTATAAAAGTTAAAGAACAATTTTTGGAGTTAATAAGAGGCGTAACTGCTACTCCAATATTCCAGATGATGGCTACGAGTGCATTGACTTTAGCCTCTGCTTTAATTAAAGTCGCTGATACCTTAAAACCTATCCTCCCTATTATAACGGCAATTGCCGCTGTTAAGTTTACTAAAGGTATCGCTGGTTTTATGGGTAGTGTCGCTGGGAATATGAAAGGTTTTTCCCAAGGTGGCAAGGTGCAAGCTTTTGCTACTGGAGGATTAGTTCCGGGTTCTGGGAATCGTGACACTGTACCCGCCATGCTTACTCCCGGCGAATTTGTGATACGTAAAAGTAGTGTTAAAAAACTGGGTGCTGATAAAATCTCTGAGATGAATGACGGTGGCACAGTACAGGCTTTTGCAACAGGTGGCATAGTAGATATGTCTAGCGCAAAAGTTCAAAAGAAAATATATAGAGGACAAAAGAAGTTAACTAAATCTGCGGGTGCTGCTTTTACAGGTCAACATCAGTTTACAGAAAACGATGAAGTTACTGGCAGTCAAGAGACAGTACCCCAAAACTTGACAAAGTTGAAGGCGCTAGACAGAACTGTTAATAATCAATCTTCTAAAACGGGAACTGTGCTTGATGCCCTTGCTTCTGACAGCGTTGTGGAACAAGGTAGAGGTTACGAAGATGGACTTAGGCATCGAAATAAACTTGGCAGAAAAGTACCCGGAGGTATAGACCCTGTTGATGGCGCCGAAACAGATGGAAGCCGACTATACGAAGTGAAGAGGACTGAAAAGGGCGCAAACGTAATGCTTGATAAAGCTTTGAGATACGTTATTGATGAAGGTGGTATGAAGAACAAGAAAATGACAGGAGTGGATCAAGTTGACAACTTTAAGGTTCCACCTTTAACTCAATATACTATGCCTTCTGATCTACCAGCAAAAGCCAAAGAAGCTAAACAGGAGTTAGATCAAGAGAAGGAACCAGCTGGCAAGAGTAAAAAATCAAAGACACCAAAAGTTAATAAAACAGCTGTGCCAAAGGTTAAAGCAGATGGCGGTATAATTAGAAAATATAATAAAGGCACTCCCTTAGCTGGCGTTAAACCTTTAGGTCTCAGGCAAAGGCAGCAGGGTATGCAGCAGAAACCAGAGTCAGCGCAGCATTTTGGTAATTTTGGTTTAGCTGGGCTGTATGGAACGACTACTGCTGGTATGCAAGAAAAAATACTACCAAAGACAGGACACAAAGTAAACGTTCACTATGCCACTCTTCCTAAAGATCATTCAAATGAATTTGAAGATATTATGGAAAAAGACTTTACTTCTACGTCTAAAAAATTATCTAAAAAATTATCTTCAAGCATTAAAGACACTAGCCCACTGAACGACGCTCAGACTTCTGATCTAATAAAGAAAGCGGGATTTTTCAACGCTATTGGAGCTTTCTTTGAGTCCGCATTAGCCATGACGGGCGCTCCCTACGAAGGTGGCGCAAAGGGAGCAATTAATGCTTCTCTTGATTTCCCTCAAGGCTTAGGCGCTGCTGCTAAGTCATTTAATTTACCATCTTCTGTACCTACTGATGCTACGAGAACAATCGGTAGTAAAGGTAAAAAGAGTATTGAATTTTTAGGACAAGTTGAAAGATATTTACAATCACAGGGTAAACTAACAATACCTCAAAAAATGCCTGAAAGGAAAAGGTTTGCTTCTGGTGGTTCAGTTGGCACAGATACTGTTCCAGCATTGCTTACTCCCGGCGAATTTGTTGTTAACAAAAGTTCTGCTAAAAGGATTGGCTATGGCTCTTTAAACAGAATGAATAAAGTTGGCAAGTATGCGAAGGGCGGTGTTGTTCAAAAATTTGCTGGTGGTAGTTCTGGCAGTGGCGTTAAGGGCGGTGGCGGTGGTGGAATGATGGGCGGGATGTTTGACGGTATTACGGGTCAGCTAATTGGCGTTCAAATGGCCCTATCCATGTTGACTCCCACCGTTGACGAGAGCAGTGGAACTTTGACTAAGATGACAGCTAGTGTCATGGGATCTTTCAATTCTTTAGTTAGCGTTCTTAGCATGTCTCAAATAGCTCTATCAGCTTTCAACATCCAATTAACTTCTAAGTCTATAGGTAATTTTCTTAAATCGTTTGGTCATGCTCCTAAGACCATGAAAGAATTTTTTGGTTCTCTTAAGCAAGGTGCTGGTCGCGGCAAGGGTGGCTTAGGAAACATGATTGGTGGATTTCAAAAAGACGGCACTCGAACTAAAGGTGAAAGTTTTGGTGAAAATTTTGATTTAAATAAAAGAGGTAGCAGTGCTAGAAGCGCAAGAGCTAAAAAATTAGTAGAGATGAGAAAAAGAAATCCTATTGCACAAGGGGGTTTCTCAAAACAGTCTGCATTGCAAAGAAAAGCATTACGACCTTCTGTCGGTGGCAAAGGCATTTTAGCACAACTTGGCAAAAAGCTTGGAGCATCAAAAAGTATTATGGGCAGAGGCGCTGGCATGGCTATGCGAGGCGCTAGTGCGGCTAGTGGAGCGTTGGGTGGCTTGGGAGGTGGTGCGGTTGGTGCGTTTGGAACATCCTTGGCTGCTGCTGCTGGTCCTATTGCTGCGTTCGTCGCTGGTATGAAAATTGCTGGAGCTGCTATTTCTGGTTTTAGAGATTTAGACGCTAGACTGAAAGATGCTATTGAAGCCCAAGATACTCAAAAGGCAACTTCCTTAGCGGTTTCATCTTCTGTTGAGAAAAGTTGGGGCGGTGTGGTTGGTGGTTTAGCTAGTTTAGCTGATGGTTTGTCATCTAGCGGTACTGGCGTTACAGATGCCTTTCAACATATTAGTAATTTAATGGGTGGCAAATCTGTTGCCTCTATCAAGACTTCAATAGCCGCTCAAATACAAAGTAATAAAACTGCTAAGGCTTTATCTAAAGGTTCTAGTGAGGCTGCTAGAGCTATGAAAGAATTAGAAAATGGAACAATTAGTGCTGGAGATGCATTACGAAGAATTACAAGTTCTACTCAGTCATCTAAAAAGAATTTAAAATCGAGTCAAGAAGCTAACGAAGCAGCGTCTAAAGATAAATCTGGTTTTGCTCGTGACTTTGGGGCGTATGCGACTTTTGGCTACATGGATTCATCCAAACAAAGAAATAAAGGAATTGATGCAGAAGTAAAAGAAAGATCATCTGGCGCTATAAAACAACGAGCAGAAGCTATAGGTATGGAGCGTCAATTATCTATGGCGACTGCTAGAAGCGCATTCTCTATGGGGGGTAGCGTACAGGACGCAGAAGCTAAGATTGCAGCAGAGAACGGCTCTACACCAACAAGTCTTCGTGAAGAAGCCATTGAAGCGCGTAAAAAAGCAAGTGCAGCGTAT
>MDTC01111131.1_pt1 | contig 22203 bp, 50 predicted proteins | sample 811181 | NCBI WGS metagenome assembly MDTC01 (sample SAMN05326644, study PRJNA326480) | marine metagenome | isolation source: seawater | place: Pacific Ocean: North | collected 2011 | reverse complement strand
GTTGCCAAACGATATGTTGGAAAACCAGTTCCTGCAAAATTTAGAGAAGAGTATGGAAAAACTTATTCTAAAGCAGAAGCAATGGAAGTAGGTAACAAAGTTGCAGGAAAAGTATATAGAGAGCAACAAGCAATGGCTCACGGAGGTAAAATAGGTTATAGAGAATAATAAAATTTAAAAATTATGAGTGTAATAGCATATGAATATAGTGAATTCGAGGGAGTATATAACCAAATGGTTAAAGTGCCTGAATTACAAAAGATAGTTATGAATAATGATTATGTAAAGAGGTACAATTCTCGTCAAATGCCAGTATCTATGAAATATAAATACGAGGATGCGTTGGGAAGATTATTTTGGTATATGTATGTAGCTAATAGAGTTGCATATTCTCTTCAGTATCAACGTAACGAAGATATTTTTACTCCCGAAGTAACTGCTGAAAAATATACTCTTGATGAGGCGAAACAAAAGTTTGGTAGTTTTATGTACAATATATATACTAATAATGGTACTGTTTTCTTAAGTGAAGATTGGCTTGGTTTAGCAGAAGATATTAAAAAGTTTATTCATCCAAAAGATTTTGCTAAAGGTGGGGAAGTCAAATTTGATGAAGATTATTATGGTTATAGTGCTAAAGTTCCGTATTTAAACGAAACCTATTTAGTAGAATTTGGTAAAAATCCAAATCCACCGTATGATAGTGTTAATATTTCCGATAGGTCTTTTAGAATTGTTGACAAGAACTCATCAACTGCAAAAAACATATATAATAAAATGTTGAAAGAAAAAGCAAAGCAAAAACCATTTAATAATGCTTTTGCTGATGGTGGTACTTTGCCAACACCTTTCGGACAAGCAGGATTGGTTGGAGAAACTGGAGCAATGAACGAAACTGATTTATTTGCAATGGGTGGGGATTTACCACAAGGAGTGCATCAATACTATGCTAATACTTATAACCCCGCATATCCAACTCCACACGGGTACGCTAAAGGTGGTAAAACACAAGGGTACAATGATAAACTTGATGAAAGTTTAGGTAACACCAAAGGGAAGCGTTCTACTAAAGAGCAAAACTACAAAGACCGCAGAAATGAATCCGAAGCAATGGAAAAGAAAGAGGGTAAAAGAAAATACTCTCGAGTAAAAACTATGGATAAAAATAGAAGAAAAAGAAAAACTCCTATGACCTTAGCAAAAGAAATAAGAAAAGAAGGAGAAAAATGGGTTGATGCAGTTAAAAGAGCTTCAAAAATGATGAAAAATAAATAATCAAGGCATATAATTATTTTTTAAAATAAAATTTTATAAATTTGTAACTAATTAAATTTTTTATATATGAACATTCAAGACACAATTAAAGATTTGGGATTAGAAAATGAAAAGCTCCCAAGAATCTTACAACAAAGAGTAAATACTGCACAATCATTAGTTGAAAAAGTAGAAGTAGCTAAAGGTGAACACGAAAAAGAACCTACTGATGATAGTGAAAAGAACCTTAATGAAGTAACTGCATACACGAAGGAATACTTTGAGGATGCAATTGAATTGTTAAAGTCTCACAAACAGAAACTTAATGCAAAGATTGAAAAAGAAAAAGCAAAAGCCGAAGCTGAAAAAACTACTGAGGAAAAGGCAGAGCAAAAAATTGAAGAAGTAAAAAAAGAAGCTAAAACACAAGAGCAACCAACCGTAAAAAAAGAGGAAGTTGCATCTAAAGAAGAAAGTTCATCTGGAGGATGGGGAGCTTTATTGATTGGTGGAGTAGTATTAGTCGCTACTTTAGGTGCAGTCAATATATTAAAAAACAAATAGTTGGTAAAAAAAGTATTAGTAGGAGGATTATTTATAATTGGTGGGTATTTTTTAATAAAGAAATTACTACCCTCTTCTAATTTATCAACTAATACAGACCCTAATTTCAATTTTGAAGAGTATAAGGTAAAAGAAAGTGTTCTTCCATCAAATTATCAAAACCCTTACAAGAGAAAAGACAAAATTATTTCTCAAAGGGGGAAAGACGATGTAACCCGATATAGTGGAGATGCAAGAATGAATAATTATGGGGATATGATTGGTACTTTTGATTCTTCTTGGAGCGAATCTCCTTTATCAATGATGTATTCAAATAGAAGAAATCAAGTTGGGGTATGATAAAAAAAATAGCGATTGCAGGGGGATTTATTGCATTAGCTTATCTTTTATATAAAAAATTTATATTAGATAAATCTAATTCGCTTAATCTTGAATTGGATGAATTTGTTCCTCCAGAATCTAAATTAGCTCCAAAAGGAAGTGTTGGTTTGCCTCAGTATAAAGCAACTCCACAAGTTTCAATATTTAATAGAGACTTATATGAAGTTGATAGAAATAGGCAAGGAGAAATAAGTACTGGTGGAGGAAAACTGGATTGCAGAAAATATGGTACTTGTCCACCATCGTTGAATAGGCAATTAGGAATGTGGTAAATTATGATAAAAAAAATAGCGGTTGCGAGTGGGTTTTTAATAGGTGGTTATTTTTTAATAAAAAAACTCCTTCCTTCATCTAATTTACAAAAGGTAAATACAGATAACTTTAAGCCAGAACAATATACACCGAAAGAATCTATTTTAAGATATGGTGGAGGAGGTGCAAGTAGGTATGTTGAAGATAATATTAGAACACGAATGGAATTTGGAACTAAAACCCTAAGAAATAAAGAATTGAATGACCCTTCTTGGGGCTTTAATCCTTACGATGCTCCAAGTTCGGGAGATTTTATTAAAGGTGCTAATAGAGGTCTTGTATTATAATGAGTTACACTATAAAACCATATTCTAAAGCTCAAGCTAAGAAACTTGGTGTGGAAATAAAAGCGAGTAAAACGAAAGGGAAAAAAATTGATGTATTCAAAAAAGGGATAAAGATTGCAAGTGTAGGTGCAATAGGATATAAAGATTATCCTACATATATGCAGTTAGAAAAGCAAGGAAAAGTAGCAAAAGGAACTGCAAATAAAAGAAGAAAAATGTATAAAATAAGACATAATAACGATAGAAAGGTAAGAGGTTCTAATGGTTATTATGCAGATAAAATATTATGGTAAGAATCACGAAAGAAATTCCAACAATATTATATGATTGGGCTTCGTCTATTGCTCCAAACAATTCTGTGGAAATGGTGAAATTTTATTCACCAAAAGCAGTTTTAGTAGGAACTTATAGTGAACCAATGGAGGTTGGTCATAAACAAATTAAAGCATATTTTGATTTTTTCTTAGATAGGAAATCAATCACTTGCACTTTATTAGATAATGTAAATCAAATATTAGATTGTTGTATTATATCAAGTGGAGTTTATGAATTTAATGTAGATGGAGATAAAGTTGTTGCAAGATATTCTTATGTTTTTAAAGAAGAAAATAACAGAATGAGGATAGTAAATCATCACTCGTCAGAATTAGTAAAACAATAAAAAATTGAATTATGATTAACTGGATAAATAGTTGGGGAACACCCGCCAAAAAAAATAAGTGGTCTGTATGCGTAAGATTATGGAAACTTACAGTATTAGATGTAGCTTACATAGTAAAAAAAGAGAACGACCACAATAACTTAAGAGTTATTATATTAAACTTTGGGTTTGAAATATGAGAGATAGGGATGTCGTAGCAATTGTTACATTTGCAATTTTTTCAGCCGAAGCCTATGCTCATTATTTAGTAGCTAAAAATGAAGGTAATGAAGAATTTAAGTTTTATGTTCCAAATTTAGATACTACAATAAAAAATATAGGTGTTGTTGGTGTGTTTTCTGTATTAAATGGAATTTTAGTAGAAAGGGTAAAAAAGTTATTATGAAAAAAGAAGAGAAAGAAGAAAAAGTAAATGGAGTGCATCCACATTTGTATAAGGGTTTTTTAATATTAGCTATGGTATCATTTACGCTTGGAGCTTTAGTAAATTATTATACGCTTAAAAAAATAAGCAAATGAGAATAAGTGGTATTCTTGAAGATGATTATGGAATTGTTGACGGTGCTACAATAATAGTACTGAGAGACGGTAAAAGAACCAATGTTGCGGTTATATCTGACCAGAATGGACAGTTTGAAATAGTAAATGACCAGATAAAATCGAATGATAAGGTTGAAATACGTTATTTAGGTAATAAAACGATTATAGATTCTGTTAATAGATTTACTGGAGAAACTAAAAATATTAAAATGGAAGAAGATATTGATGAATTGGATGATGTTATCGTTACTGCAACAGTAGGGAAAAAGCCAAATGAATTAGTATTAGATTATACACCAGTTAAAAAAACGCAATTAAATCCAGTTATACTATTTGGTATTTTGGGTATAGTAACAATCGGAGCAATAGTTCTGATAATTAAAAAAAGTAAGTAATGGAAAATAATATTGAAGCAGAAAGTTCAAGTCCTGAAATGGCAAAGGGAGGCGAAACACAAAGTGCAGAAGGAGTGCCATCTAATTTTACTGATGATAATTCAAAATTAGGGTGGATAGGAATTATGTTGTTAGGCTTGACTACTGCTTCTTTGATATATTCAATTTTCTATTACAGAAGAAGAATGCAACACTTAGAAAAAGGGGAAAATAAATTAATTCAAGAACTTAGAAATGATGTAGATGAGATAAATGAAAAACTCTCAACAATTTCAGGAGGCAAAAAAGTAACATATGGTAGATTCGCTTAATAAAGTTACATACGGTAATCTTAATAAATTTAGTATTGACCAACTAAAAGAAAAATGTATTGCCGATGCGGTAATTCCTATTTTAGATAAGGTTTATGGAAGTAAATTAGATTTTCCAGTAAATGATTCAGATACTACAAAAGAAGAACTTAATATAATTAAAAAAGCTCTTGACACAATTTACATAGAAGATAACTCTGAACATTTTGGAAGATTTAAAAGGTATGACAAATCACTTATGCAGACAATAAATTCTGTTTTTTATGTGAAAGGTGTTACCGTAGATGATTTAGTAAAGAGCGTTAGTCAAGATATTACTCCCGCAATTTATAAGTTGAAACAAAAATACCAAAGACCAAGACCTTATCAATTAGCACAGTATTATAAATTAAAGTTATTTCCGTACAACTCTTTATCTGCCCATACACCAAGTTATCCAAGTGGACATACTGTTCAGGCATATGTTATACTTAATGTAATTGGTTCTAAACACCCTCAAACTTATCAATATTGCAAAAAAATGATTGATGATATAGCACAAAGCAGAGTATCATTAGGGGTTCACTATCCTTCAGATAATGATGCATCTTATATCATTGGTCGAGAAATTTTAAAATTACCTGAATTCACCAAAAAATATGAATTATAATGACACAAAAAAAAGAAACTAAAGTAATTGACATTAACAGAGACCAAACAAAAACCAACTTTATAGATGCTGAAGCAAATGTAAAAAAAGGTTTAACACCTGAAGGAGAAGAAGTATCTCCATATATTCACTTGGACATTAAACCAGTCGCAAAACCACGAATGACTCAACGAGATAAGTGGAAGCAAAGAGATGTCGTTAAACGATATTATAAATTTAAAGACGAACTTAAGTTATTATGTTTTGTAGTTAGATGGATTCCTAAAGATGAGTTAGAGGTTACATTTGTTCTTCCTATGCCAGATTCGTGGAGTGAAAGAAAAAAAAGAAGGTCTGATGGGCAACCTCACAAATCAAGACCAGATTTGGATAATTTAGTAAAAGCATTTAAAGATGCACTTTTAGTAGAAGATTCAAACGTACATACATATCACAAAATGAAAAAAATATGGGGAAGAACTGGAAAAATTATTGTTAAAAGATAATTTTATTTTATAAAACAAAAAACATAAATTTGTAATTATGGGTAAGGCACAAAACAGTATCACTAAAAATATAAGCTTGGTGTTTGATGAAATCCAAAAAACAATTTCCGCAGTTGGAGAAAGTGGGTTTATAAAAATATTAAAAGAATCAAGAGAAGATAGTGAGCTTACTTACCAAAATGATGTTGCCAAGATTGTAATTAAATTAGTAGCCAAAGAATTTAATTTATCTATTAAAGAACTACTTTATGGAACTTCGAGACTTAATGACAAAACTCACGCATTGGGGGTAATAACCTTAATACTAATAAGTGAATTTGGATTTAAGTTGAAAGAGGTTTCTTTTGTATTAAATAAAAATAACACAAATTTATCACGGTATAAAAGCGAAGTAGAAAATTATGATGAAAACCACCCATTAGACCAAAAGAGACTACAAAAATTATTAAGTGTAAAACACCAATTAAAATTATATAAAGAAAATTATGAGCAAAGAACAAGTTGAAAATACTGAAGCTGAAAATGTTTCAGTAGAAGCGAACCAAGAATTTTATTCAGGTTATAGCCCGTTAGACGAACCAGTCAAACAAAGGGATTATACCACACCTAACATTGATGCATCAAATTTAGAGGATGAATTAGAAGAGCCAGTTTTTACTGCTCCTAATTTTGATGATTTTGATACGGAAGCTCAAGAACCTAATTCATTTAATCCCGCAATAGATAATTTAGACAAAAAAGAACAACTCTACGCTACTGAGCAAATGGTAGATACAGTTCTTGATGTGTATGATAAGGCACATATTTTAGCTAATAGAACAGTAAAACTTAAAGAAGAGAAAATTGCAGATGCGATGGAAACTGGTGAAATCAGTCCTTCTTTAGAAGTTCCTATTGATGAAAGAGGAAACACACTTGGTTTACTGCAATATGTTCAAGAATACAATTCTCAATTAGATGATGCCATTAAATTAGAGGATGAATTTGTTCAAAAGGTTAGACCGCCAATGATTAGAGTTTTTCAGAAGAAAGGTTTAGCAATGACCGATGAGCAATTTTTAGCAGTTGCATTTGGAACAGATATAATTACAAAAGGGGCTATGGTGTTTCAATTAGTGAAGCAAAATAATAAATTATTCCAAATGTGGAAAGACCAATCATCATCTTCTCCCGCATCACCTCCACCCGCACCTGAGCCATCTTCACCTTCCCCTGCTCCCGCTCCTTCACCCGCTCCAACACCAGTAGCAGAAGAACCAAATATTGTAAGACCTTCAGCACAAGAAGAAACAATTCAATATCAAGAACCTGAAGAATTTACTGCAAAATCTTTAGTGGATGATATGGTAGGGCTAAAACCTCAGTCTTCATTTGAGAATGCAGTCGTTGATGATAATATGCCAAAGTTTGGAGACCCTGAGATTCTTAAGGAAATAGACAAATTAGCAAAACAAGAAGAACAAAAAAATCAATCAAAGCCTAAAAGAAAAAGAGGAAGACCAAAAAAAAATAAATAATTATCTATGAGAGAACCAAAATTAGGGGTCGCAGTAGGTAAAAAGGGTGTAGGTAAAACTTACATAACTAATCAAATGATTAAAAGTTATGTTCGTGGAAATCCTTCAAAGGGAGTTAGACCAAGAAAAGCACTTATACTTGATGTGAATGATGAATATACTGACGTTAAAGGATTACGTTTAAAAGATGTATTAAAATTTTCTGCTCATCCCAAAATAGAAGCAAGGAGAATTAGACCATTTAATGCAGATGGTATGCGTATGACTTTAAAGGAAATTCAAAATTGTCTTTTCGAGATTTTGAGAGATTATAGAGGAGGTATGCTTTTAATAGAAGACATAAACCGATATATTTCAGACCATTTACCAAATGATTTAGTTGGGGCAATCTGCACAAATAGGCATACAGATACTGATATAATTATGCACTTTCAATCCATTGGAAGAGTTACATCAAAAATATGGCAAAATTTGAACTGGGTTCGTTTTCACAAAAATACTGATAGTGTTGATAGACATATAAAAAAGTTTGAAGATAAGTTTGAGTATTTAAAAATTGCAGAAATTATGATTAATACCCAATATTATAATGGCAACGAAAGATTCTTTTTGTTTGTTGACGTTGATAGGGAAAAGATATTGGGAGATTTCGATAAGCAACTACTACAAAAAGCAATTGATGATTATATCGAGAAATATTATAGGAAAATCATCTCACCTATGTTGCAACAAAGAGATTTAAAAGGTAAGAAAAAGTTCACACAAGCGACTGCGGTTCAGTTCGTAAGAGACAGAATAGTGAAAAACTATTGCACTTAGAATGGATTTACAACGGATTAGTTGTAAACACTATTGTCTTTTTATATAAAAATTGTTTTGTTAAATAATATATTTGCGTAAGGCAATTCTGTAATTGCGAATATATGTTTAACCTTTAATCTATTCTGTAATGGAGAAAAAAATAAAAGCTATCGTAGGTAGTGTACTAACAGTTACCGCAGGAGTATTAGTCGCTTTTCAAGTTCAAAAATATTTAGCCAAGCAAGGAGTTTCAGCTCCTGCCGAAGCTGAGTAATTTGAATTGTAAAATTATTGTTTAATCTATAAATTTTTGAAAAATGGCAAATATTCGTAAATATTTAGCAGATGCTAAAGCAAATGCTAATGAAAGTTTTTCTAACGCTGGTGGTTTCGTAGATGATGCGAACTTCTCGGGAGAAGACTTTTTCGGTGCTAATGGTAGTGTTTCTGCTCCCACATCACAGCCTTATATCATTAATGTAGCATCTACTTCAGGTGCTGATGTATCGAACTTCGTTGTACTTGGTTCTTACAAAAACATTAATAACGCAGGATTTTCTGCGGGTGGTGATTTGGTTATCGGTTCAATTACAATTTCAAGTGGTATTAGCGGTGTAAATTACCGTGAGATGCTTTACCAATTTATGCAAAACCCATTTAGTGTTGGTTTGACTTATTTACAGTCAGCTACTGCTAATCAGGTTTTAGAAACTCTTGCAGTTAATACAAGAGATGCAAATGGTAATGAGGCTCAAAAGACACTTGTTCCAACAATTGACCCGTATCAGCAACAATCAACCATTATTGCAATGAGATACGGATACCGAATCGATGGATTCACAGAAATTAAAATTTCTTCAGTTTTAGCTAACGCTACTGTGAAACTTTACTTCTACCCATCAGACAACATCAACTTGGCAAGAGGATTGTCAGGAAGACCAGTCTCTGAGGCATTCGGTAATCCAGGCATTGTAAAAGCTCAGACTATTAAGTTACAAGGGTAATTACTTTGTTCGTGTAGAATACTACACATTAAATAATCAGGGGTGTGGTATATTTTATCATACCCCTTTTTTACTAAAAAGAAAAAAATTATGACTGTATATGATTATATAGCGAAATCAAATCCTATGGAAGCTAAGTCTATATGCGAAAGCTATGGATATACGGTAACCAATCCTAAACAAATGGGTCGGAATTTGAAAAGCTTAGTTAATAATGAAGGCGAGAATGCATTAAAATCAATTATGCAACTTCATCCAGATAGAGAGATTCTCGTTGAATACTTTGGTATGAAAGCCAAAAAAAATAAAAAAGAAACTGGATGTGGTTGTAAAGATACTACTTCTAAAAGACTGGATACCATTGAAGCATTTATAAATGCAGGTGGTAATAGCAATAATAATGGTGAAGGAAGTGAAGCAAAAATGTTGGCATCAAATACAAATACAATAATTTTTGCATCGGCTTTGATTTTAGCAGTAGCAATAATATTTAAAAACGATAAATAAAATGAGTGTAAGAAGTGAAAATTTTAACAATTTAATAGCAATGGTTGTTGCAGATGACAAGCAAGGTGTTATTGGTTTTCTTAGAAGTCAAGGTGTAACCGTGTCTTCAGGTGCAGATGTTAAAGATGTAGTAGAAGCTTTATATGTAGGATTTAGAAGTTCTAAGTTTGCAAATGCTTTTTCATCTTGGGCAGATAACAAATATTCGTCAAATGCTAATGCAGGTGGAGGCTCTATGGCTTCGGCAGGTTCAGGTTTTGACCCAATGGATACTCAAAGTGGTGGATTCAGTCCAATGGAAACACAATTCGCAAATGCAGGTCATATGCCAATGGCTAATGCAAGTGGTGGAGAGTTCGACCCAATGGATACGCAAAGCGGTGGATTTACTCCTATTTCTACGCAACAAGGCACTAATCTCAAGGAAGATAGATTTGCAAATGCAGGTCATATGCCAGTAGCAAATGCAGGAGGAGATTTTGACCCTATGTCAACACAAGGTGGTGGAGAATTTGACCCTATGTCAACTCAAAGCGGAACAGACCTAATGGCAGATAATTTTGCGAATGCAGGTGGAGAATTTGACCCAATGGACACCCAGAGTGGTGGATTTAGCCCTATTTCAACTCAAGATGGTTCTAATCTAAAAGGAGAGAGATTTGCTAATGCTAAAGGTTATAAACCTTTTGACCCTACTGCTAAAGTAGGTACTACTGGTTCAGGTTTTGGTAATTTTTTAAGAGGACAAGATTGGGGAGGATTAATTTCTTCAGGTGTTGGTATTTGGCAAGGTAAGGAAGCCTCTGACCAACAAAAAGATTTATTGAATGCTCAACAAAAAGCGGGAGAATTGGAGTTACAAAAGTTACTTGCTCAAAATCAATTATCACAAACTCAATACGAGCAACAATTAGCAATTTTAAGAGAGCAAAATAAAGCTCCACAAGGAAATGTTATTTTGTATGTTATTGGTGGTGTTGTTTTATTAGCGGGTATAGGAACTGCAATTTATTTCGCAACAAGAAAGAAGTAAGATTTTGAGTTACGATAGCAACCTTTTTGACGAAAATGCTCAAGAAGTAGCAGATTCAAATGTTCTCAAAAGAACATCTGATTTAAAATATTATTTAATGGTCTTAGCCTTCTTAGGATTAGGATACTTAATTATAACTAAAGTTCAAAAGAAATGAATGGAGGAGATATAATAGAAAAAAATAAAAAACTCATCAATGGAGACCATAAAAAACGACTATTAAATCAAACTAAAGGCACGGTACAAGGTGCTTTTACTGGTTTAGTAGCGGGTGTAATGTACGGTTACTTTAAAAGTAAAAATATATACACAACGGGTTTTGTTGGTTTGATTATAGGAGGTGGGATTTCGGCTATAATGATAGGTAATTTCAAAAAATAATATTTGTATGTTAGGGAGAAGAGCAACGGAAAAAAGAGAAGAAATAAAAGCTAAAAGAGAAGAAGCAGAAAAATCTGAACTTGAAAAAAGACAAGCAGATGTAAAAGATTTTAGCAAGAGAGTTTATATAATTGTAGGTGTTGTTGGAGTATTAGGTGCAGTTGGAATTTACTTTTTAACAAAAAAGAAATGAAAAACTTTTTCAAACATCCCTTAGATACAAAAAACCTTTTGATAGGAGTAGTAGCATCAATTTTTGGTGTAATCCTTTGGGATATCGTAAAAGAGAAAAAACTATGGGGTAAAACCGTAGAACAAGAAATAGAAGGAGAATAATATGAATGAAATTGCAAAAAATAGCTATGCATTAAGCGGGTTAAAAATTGGAGGGGGACTTGGTAATATAGCAGGGATAATTTATGCCATTAAAGTAAAATCAGGTTTTTGGAAAGGGTTTGGATTTTTCGCTTTAGGTGGTTTAACTGTTGGTGGAGTAGGTTATGGAATTGGTTCTTTAATAAAGAAAAAAGGAGTTATTGTTGTTCAAGGACAAGGCGATGACTTATCTATTACTACTCAAGATAAAAAAGGTGGTTCAAATCCTTTTGATAGATTTAAAAATCTTGACCCATCTAAATATCAAATAAAAACCCCAGACCTTAATCCTTCTTTTTTGAATACGTTAAAATTAAAAATGTATAATTAAATAAAATTTAATATTATGGCAAAGATGAATGCTTTTATGAAAGCAAAAGAAAAAGCAAGAAAAAGTGGAGCAAGTAGCTTTACTTATAAAGGAAAAAAATATAAAAAAGCCAAAACCAAAACTGGAATGGTAATATATAAAAGTTAATGAATAAAAAAGAAATAACTTTTTTAGGAATAGTTGTAATCTCCCTAATTATTCTCAAAGGATATAAAAAAAAGTGGAGAAGAAACCGTATAAATAAAATTAAAAATGATAGTCAGTAAAAAAAATTTAAAGTTTTTAGCTATTGGGGTTTTAGTATTAGTTGCATATAAAATGTATTCTAAAAAACCATCTCCTTTGGCTAAAGCAGATGTACCAAATAAACCATATACTCCTTCTGCGGAAGAATGTAAGAAAAAGCATATGGAATGGAAAAAATTCTCTATGACTGCAAGATTTTCGAGTGCAGAAGCTATGGAAGAAAATAAAAGAAATATGTTAGGGGCTTGTTATGACTCCTACGGTCAAAGAAGATAAAATGAAAAAAAATCTAATTTATTACAGTATTATAATAGTGGGAGTTGGTGCAATATCGTATATGTACTATTTATCAGATTTTGGTAACAAAGACGAAAAAAAAAATGAGTAATGTAATAGGTGTTTCGGCAGGGGTATGGAATAGCGGTTCTAAAGTGTACCCTAATCCTGAATTCGCAAATGCGAGTGGAGAACTCTTTTGGAAGGAAGGTGTAAGTATAAGAACTATTTATAGGACACTTGGCACAACTTGGAGTCAAGGATACAAAAGAAGACCAATTTATCAAGCTTTAAAAAAGAATTTTGGGTTATCTGACTTGCAGATTAATACTTATTGGACTGAATATCGAAACAGAGGTAATAGTGATATCAATAAGTTTACTGGATTTGTAGAAAACCAGATAAAACTTAAACAAAGAGAAATAGAAAGAGAAAATGAGATTTTAGCTGAGATACAAGAAGAAGAAAAAAATGAAATAATAAGGGATATAGAAGTTGTAACAAGTACTGTTGGAGCAACTACTCCTGACCCTAAAGATGTAAGTTCTAATAAGACTGCACCTCAACTTAAATCGCCAAACTATTTATTATACGGTGGAATAGGTTTAGCAGTAATTATTGGAGGCTTTATACTAATTAAAAAAATAAAATAATATGCAAACTACAAGTCAAAATGATAGTATGAGTATGGACTTCTTTCAAGTAGGGGGATATAAAAACATTGCGGGAGTATCTGCGGGTTTAATTTCAGAAGGAGCAAGTAGAGCAGGTAGTAAGTCTAAAAAACTTTCACAATTAGCTCTTCTGGGTAATGTAGGTTCAACATTTACAAAAATGATATTTAGGAAATATGGAACTGCATTTAGTCAAGCTAAAGAAATGACTGGTTTAAGTACAAGACAGATTGATGACCTTTATGTAGATTTTCAACTTGACGGACAAAGAGATGTTAATAAATTTCCCGATTGGGCATTAGAAAATTCAGGAACTGAAAATGTATTTAAAGAACAAATAATTGCAGATGTAGAAGAGATGGCTAATGTACCAGAGTCAGAAATGGTTATGGTAGAACCAAAAGGTAAAATGGGAACTATGCAATATTTATACATCGCATTAGGAGTTTTAGCAGTAGTAGGAGTAACAGTATTGATTGTTAAAAGAAAATGATAGTACAACACAAAGAAAAAGAAACTTATATAGATAAATTAATTTCAATAATTAAAGGAATATGAATTTAAAAAGTGCAAATCAGAGATACAAAGAAAGTGGTTCATCTTTATCATTTAAAGAATGGATTAAAAGAGAAAAAGAAAAAGGAGAAGTAATATTCCAAAAAGGAGTTACTGATACTATAAAAAAAGAATTAGGTGATAGACTTGAAAAACCAGTTATGAAAGAAAATAAAAACAAAGTATTTGGGCTTGATAAAAGAATAATAATGTTATCAGCAGTAATCGTGATTGGAGCAGTAGCTTATAAAGTTTATACATCTAAAAAATGAATTATAAAGTAAAAACAAATTACGAACAAATGACTTTAGGCATAACAGTCGATTGTCAATTTGAAGTAAAAGTTAGAATTAAGGTATTTGATGCTCAAAAACCTAAAACTGTTTTTACAAATAGATATAAAACTTGTAACGGGGTTACAAAGTTCTTCGTAAGAATGCCTTTGACACCTGAACAAATTATAATTAGTATTTATGATGATAATGATGGCAACATAAATAACACTAAGGATAAAAACATTCGAGTCGTTAATATTAAAAAATTAGGACTTGAAAAGAGAATGGATGAAGTCGATATTAACAGTTATAGTGTAATGAGCTTTGTTGACTTTGCACAGAAATTCTCTTTTAATGCATCATATTTAAAGCCATCAACTTATGTTAGTGATGCCTTAAATTATCGAATTGAGTATCTACCTAAAATTGTGGGAGATAATGGAAAAGTAGTTCCTACACCCGCAAGGATAAGTAAATCCAACGGTAGAATACAAGTATCTAAACAAATGTTTGATACTTATACCGTTCCTATGAGAATGGCAATTTTATTACACGAATTTGCTCATTTTTATTTGAACGAAAATATTGATGATGAAATTGAAGCTGATTTAAATGGCTTACTTGTTTATCTGGGATTAGGTTATCCTCGAATAGAGGGATATCAAGCATTTTTAGATGTTTTCCAAACTAATCCAAGTCAGGCAAATAAGAACCGATATGATGTAATTAACAATTTCATTAGAGACTTTGATAACAAAAAATTTGTAATGTTTTAAAAATGAGTGTAGCAATAATAAGAAGAATACCGTCTCGTAACCAATCTGACCAAGTGTGGATAGCTTGGTTTGATGCTTTGAAGAAAGAGTTTGGAAGAAAAAAAGCTATTCAACTTTTTATAGCTAATTGGGATAAAGAAAGTGGTGATAATAGCGGTGCAAATACAGTCAATCTAAGAAATCATATGGAAAAATATGGTATTGATATAGATGGGGGTGTAATTGGAGGGCTAAAAGACTTTGGTTCAGGAGCTTATGGTTATGTTGGTGATATTTTTAATGCTTCTAAACTTCTCGGAATTGGATTGTCTTCAGTCGTTGTGATTAGTGTGGGAGTTTTAATATTTCAAATAGCGGTCAGACCAAGTGTCAGACAAGAAGCAATAAGAGTGGGTAGTGCAGTAGCTACAAGAGGTGCAACTGAAATAGGAAAAAAATAGTTATGACGAGAAATAATAAAATATTTTTAGCATTAACCATTGGAGGAACTTCATTGGCATATCTAATATATAGAAAAATCAAAAAAGACTCCCTATTTGATGAACTACTAAACAAAATAGGTCAAGGTACTACATTTAGTGAATCAAATATCTGGAACAGTAGTTTTATGATATTGATTGATAACGAAAATAGAAATATTAAAAAATTAACTTCGCAAGAGCTAAACAGATATTCTGAACTAATGAGAGAAGCAGTAGATGGATGGGGAACAAATGAAGGAGAGTTAAAATCAGTATTTGAACAAATTTCATCTAAATACGAAATAGCCCAGTTAAATAAATATTACGGGCAAAAGTATGGCGAAACTATGAAAGAGGCAGTTGATTCTGATTTAGAAGATGACCCTGAAACTCGAACGGAAGTTAATAATTTAATTTTATCGAAACCAAGAGTAATTTATTTATAATATGAAAAAATTTATAATTTATGGAGGAGTAGCAGTAGGATTATATTTCCTATATAACCATAGCAAGAAAAGAGGGTCGGGTAAAAAACCGTTAAAGATAACTCCAGAACCCGAATATCTTGAGTTAAATAAGCCATTACCTCGACCAAGTGTTAATGACATTGTTATTGTACCACAAAAACCTTTAATAAAACCCTCAACTTTTGATGTAAAACACGACATTTCATACTTAACTAAACCCGTTAATAAAGACAGAATATCTCCTTTAGCATCTTCTTGGGCAGATTTAAAATTAGATGCAAGGAGACCAGATGGAGGATTAGCTACTGACTATAAACAAAAAGTAGCTGAAGCTAATGTAATTATTAAAAATTTTGCTAAAGAAGGATATACAAAACTAAAAACGGTATATAAAAACAATAGAATTGTAGATATAATTCCAACGAGATAGTATGAAAAATGTAATAAAAAAAGTATTAGTAATTGGAGGTGGATTAGGCGTAGGGTATATTTTGTACAATAAATTTGCTAAGAAAAAAACTTTGCAAACTGCAAAACCCAATGCACCAGTAGAGACATTTGAAATACCATATACAAAAGATGATATAATTCGAAGTGCATCAGTAAATAAAAATGTACCAAGTTATGTAGCTCCTTATACTCAAAATATTACAATAAGAACAAGTAGTGGGCAAATGATGGAACAAGCAGTAACTCAGAAGATGATTAAAGACAATCCTGATTTAGAGAAATATTATAGTAAAAACGGATACATAACTTCAGACCAATGGCAAACTGCAAAAGGTAATGAGGGTAACAGATTCCCTACTGGGGAAGCATTCTTTTAAATTATGACAACAAAAAAATTAATTTATATAGTTGGTGGTTCAATTGCAGGAATAACTGTTGCTTATTTTGTATATGACATTATCAAAACCAGAAAAAATAAAAAACTTAACGAATCTGTATTTGATGGAACTGATGTTAATTTAAATCAAAACAATTCCAATCCTAATAATACTGTAATCGTAGATGAGGTAGAGGAAGCCCCAGTAGAACCGCAAGAGGCTATGTATAAAAGAAAAGGACATATGTCAGTAGGAGACAAAGGGATTAAAGTTTTCCTTTTACAATCAGCATTAAATCAATTAGGAGCAAGTCTTGTAGCTGATGGAAAATTTGGACAGATGACTTATAATGCTTTCAATAAATACGCAGATGAGTGGTGGACTTGTGGACTTACTTATACTTGTCAAGTTACTCCTTCCGAATACTCAAACACGCTTAATAAAGCAAAAGGTTTTGGTTGGAATAAAGCAAGTGTACAGAAACAAGCTGAAAAATATTGGACAAGTGCGAGTGGAGAAAATTTATTAGGAATTACAATTTAATAAAATGAAGACTACTTTTAATTTTAGAAAATATCCTGATGTTTTTACTTGTGAAGCTTTAGATAGACAAATAAGTAGCTTAAGGAATGAATTGCCATTAGTTCAGCAAAAAAAAATGTATGGCGATAAAAATAGAATTCAAAAGTTTAAAAATGATAAAGAATTACAATTTGCAAAAATGGATTGTGAAGATTCTTTAAGAGAAAGAGAAATAAGAGAAGGACAAGATTTAATTACTCAAAGGTTCATTGATGCTGAAGAGAGAATAATTGGAAAAAGTAACAGAGGAAGACTTGTTTTATTGATAAGTGGGTCAGTAGTTTTACTTGTAGGACTATCTGTTTTATTATATGTGAGGTATGGAAAAAAATAAAAATATGGATTCTACATTAGTTAGTGAAAACACTAAATTAACTTTTGATTTAAAAACAATAAGTTTAATAATTGGAGTAGTGATAAGTGTTTCGTTCACTTACTTTACACTTAATAGTAAAATTGACAAAGCTATGGTAGAACCCGCTCCAGATGTTACAAGAATGGAGTTTAATTATAAAGATGAATTAGTTAGAAGCTCTATCGAACAAGTCGAAAAGGATGTAAACCAAATTAAAGATGATATTTCAGAAATTAAGGAACAACTTAATAAGATGGACGAAAGATTGTATGAAATGAGTAAAAATAGGTAAATGAAAAATGTGGTTCTTTTAATTTTTTTGTTAATATCTAATATTGTATTAGGGCAAAACTATAAGCAAAGAACAACCGTAGTTCAATACTCTGCATCGTTTGTAAAAGACAAAGAGATTTCTCTTAAAAGGTTTGAAAAAGATTATTCTGTATATGTTTTTTATATGAATGTTGATGCAAACAAGTTTAAAAAAGATAATATTAAATATGTGCCTACAATTATAATTTATCATAATGAAGAAGAATATTATAGAATAGATGGGGGAATTAAGTTAGAATTGCCAGAAAATGCACAACAAAAAATTAAGGGAAAGTTAGAAGAAATTATAGAAAGTAAATTTGAATGAAAAATTTAATCAACATAACATTAATACTTTGGTTATCCTTTCCAGTTTTTTCTCAAGGATTAATTTCAGAAAATAAAAAATTACAAGATGAAATTGTGAGTTCTTGGAAAAAGAAAAAGTTTTTTGAAAACATATATGATGAGGTATTTAAGTATAGTACAATTTATTTGGCGGGTGATTTAAAAACACCCTACCGTACTTCTCGTCCTCAGTATTTTGTAAGAACAAATCCTGATAATTTATATGCAGTACCTCAAATAGTAGACAATTCAATTTATCACGATTTTGATTATAGGATTGGATTTGGGCTTAGAAAGATAGCTCGATTTGATTACGAAATAAAAGCAAGGAATTATTACGATGGTACAGAGAATAATGTGGCATTATCTTCACCAACCTCAGCAGTTAAAGGTCTGGAGTATCTTTTTCATTGGGAAAAAGAAAGACAAAGGTCAGATGTATTTACCAATCACAGATTCTTTTTAAGGCATACTGGAAAATACCACATAGCAAAAGTTGAATTAAGACAGGAAGGTAATGTTGACTTTGAATATTCAAGTGCAGAATTAAGGTTTAGATTACCAATAGGTAAAAAAATATCAATATCAGCAGGGGCAATATATAGAACTCACATTAAAGCATATGGATACAATCCGATTGAAATATGGCTAAATGAAACTGAAACAGATGAATTTGGACAAAACTTCCCAGTAAATGCTTGGTATAGCTTAGGGTATCAATATGGATATCAAGATTTACCATACGAGTCAACTGTATATAATTCAGATGGAACAACTACTCAATTTTTTAATTATTTGTGGGAAGATTCTGAAGGTAACATAGTTGCTTATACGGATGAAGATTTCAGAGATACAATTTTCGGAGATTTAATGAATAGATATAATAATGAGATTTGGGATACTCTGGATGGATTTGGAGAAATTGCACCAATTGTAGGATTTGATTTCTATACTTATTCATCAAAGTTTTGGCTTCACTCATACGCTAATTACATTTTACCATATCATAAATACTTAAGAGGAGATGAAAGCTTTTCTTATTTACATAGAAACAGTTGGACTGAAGAAGGGCTATCGGAAGGAAAAGGACAACAATGGGATGATATCCAATTCGGATTAATTGCGGGTTGGAAGCTTACTAAAAGAGTTGGAGTATTTGTTGAAGGAGAATATACTCGTTTTTGGGATACAGAAATATATAATAGTAGTGTTGGATTAAATTTTAGATTATAATGGGTTGGTTTAAAGATGTATTTAACCCGAGTGGGGCAGAAAAAGAAAGATATAATAGTGCATTTAATAAAGTGCGAAAAGAAAACTACCCTAAAATAGAGTATAATTATAACTCTTGGAAAAATGTATCTCCTACTCAAAAAATAGCAAAATGTAATGCTTTAGATAAAAGCGTAGAAGAGCTAAAATTATTAAAAGAAGGCAAAATTAATGATGCCTTAATGAGTGATGGTCATAGAGTTGATGAAAGATATAAAAAGGTATATACAAATATTTTAAATGAATATAATTCAGTATATAGAAGAAGATATTGCGACCCTATATTAGATACTGCGGAAAGGAATACGACAAAGGTAAAATTAAATATAGAAGCTCAAGAGACACAAAAAAGAGTAGAAGACGATTTAGCGAAACAAAGGGTTTTAATTATTGGAGTTGGAAGTCTTGTTTTACTATTGGGAACTGTATTTATAATAAGAAAAATATGAAAACAATAGATTATAATCCTTATTATGGTCAGTATGACCCAAACAAAAAAGACTATATAAATCAAATTCTTGACAGACAGAATCAAATTTTTCTTGATACTGAAAAAAGAGAAGATGATAAAACAATCCCCAAAAGAACAATTATTCTTGGAGTTGGAGTGTTAGTGTTAGTCGGTGTATTAGTAATTTATAAATATAAATAAAAATGAAAAAAAACGAATCTTTTTTAAATGCTTGTGGATGCGGTAATGCAAATATGAGCGGTGAGCAACTAAAAGATGGTGCTAATGATTTATTAGATACTGTTCAAACTGGAGCGGTAGATATTTTTGATGCAGTCAAAAGTACTGGGGGATTCATTGTGGATGAATCTACTGAAGTAATTGATAAGCTTAAGGATAAAGGTCAAGAGTTAGATTCTCGTCCAAGAGTTATTAAGCCAATTAGAAATTCAGTTTTAGTTTACGGAGCTTTGGGAATATTAATTTTTGCACTTGTAAAATAAGATGATAAGAAGTTTATTAACATTAGTCGGGGCAGGAGGAATTGGTTATGCGTTATATAATTATTATAACAAACAACTTGCTCTTGCTTTAGAATGGGAGTTTAAAATAAAAAAAGTACAAGTAAAAAATATTACTAAAAACGGTGCTACATTAAATCTTACTGCTTCTGTTCTAAATAAATCTGCCTTTAGTTTAGAGGTGAAAGACTATATTATAAATTTATATTATAAAGGAGTAGCAATAGGTACTGCTCAAGGAGATACACCATTTAATGTAAATTCTGATAGTTGGTTTGATGTACCAGTATTAGCTACCATACCGTTTCAAGCAGGAAAAGGTATTTTAGATGATGTGGGCATCGATTTAATCACAAAAAAACCAATACTGATAGATGTTAAAGGAGATATGAATGTAGTATTTGCAAACCTTGAAAGAAAAGTAATACTTAATGTAAAAGATGTAGTACTATCACAAAATTTAGCAGGTGATATAGGAATAGGAAAACCAATAGATAAAGTTACTGGGTTTTTAAACAACTTGGGAATTAAATTATAGTTATTTTATAAAATAAAATTTATCTTTGTAATGAGCGAAAGAAATAAAAAAATAGTAATTGGAGGGGCAATAATTTTATTGTTATTGTTGTTTTTGAAACACAAAAAAAAAGACCATCCCTTCAGTTAAAGAAGAAATTAAACCTAAAGAAACTAAAATTGCAGAAAAGACAGAAACAAAAATGGATTTAAGTGATGTTCCCGAAGAATGTTTGGAAGGATTTGAGCTTGATGGGATTAAGTACGCTATAAAAGATAATAAATTTGTAAAAAGTTAAAAAAATGAATGAAATTAGTAAAGAAGAGTTTCTAAGGGCTTGTCAAAGCAAAATTTCACAAGATGATGAAATAAGAAGACAAGAAGAAGAGAGAAAACGATTAGAAGATGAAGAAAGAAGACGAAGAGAGGAAGAAGAAAGAAGACGAAGAGAGGAAGAAGAAAGAAAAAGAAGGGAAGAAGAAAAAAGAAGAAATGATTTTGATGCGTGGGTGAATAATCTTCCTAATGAATGTCAAGCAGGATTCGTTTTCAATGGTTTTCAATACAGTATTGATACTAATGCAAGAAAAGTTTTTAAAACTCCAATGTTAGGAGACCCAAGAGGAAGATTTGATGTTGCAAGATTAGAGGCAAGATTTTCAGGAGATTCAGCTCTTAATCAAGAATTGGGTATTTAATGGCAATAGGTAGAAATACAGTAGAAATAACCAAAAGAGAATTTGAAACTGTTTGTTACGAATTCGCACAAGCACTTGAAGAATCTTATGTTCAAATGGAAGAAGAACAATCTGAACAAAGGAAGAGAAATCGTTTTGGCGAGTTTACTTTTAGATAAATTTATTTTTAAAACTTAAAATATGATATACGCAAAGACACACAAAATAATGAATACTGGTATTGCTAAATATAGCGGTAAGTATGATTTAAACGAAGAAGAAACACAAATATTAGTTAAGTCTGACGAAGCAGAAGGAGTTAACTATCAAATGTGTAAAAAGTGGAATCCAAATGAGGATGTAAGCTTTAAGGAAATAATGGACGTAAAAGTCGATTTATTAGGATTTGAACATATGTCATCTCCTTTTATGAGAAAAAGTGTAGATATGTATGCTGATAAGTATGAATCTACAAGTCCAGAAATGAATATTTTTATTTTTAAAAAAAATGATAAACTGGGAATAGCGGTGTATAAACAAAAAGAGTTTAAAGAAATGATTACACTTCAAAAGCAGTTTGAAAGATTAGGATTATAATATGGCAATAACAGTATCATCACCGAATAATATTAAATCACCAGATGGTAATGCCTTAGCAGTATTCAAAGATGCTACTTCGGGGTTACTATTTGTAAAAGACATTAATGGTCAAACACAAAATGTTGATTTTAATTCTACTGGAAGTACTCTTCAGCAAGTATTAGATACTGGAAATTCTGCAATTCAAAATATGAGTGTAGATGGCAATATTGATTTTGGAAAT